>Ga0070667_100000016_pt1 | contig 237028 bp, 242 predicted proteins | sample KBSS33metaG_FD_64659 | JGI IMG/M metagenome (GOLD analysis project Ga0070667, IMG submission 64659) | Switchgrass rhizosphere microbial communities from Kellogg Biological Station, Michigan, USA - KBS S3-3 metaG | ecosystem: Host-associated > Plants > Roots > Rhizosphere > Soil ...
AGAGCGCTGCCTGCGCCACCGTCCGCTCGCCCATCATCGGCAAATCTCCGCTTCCACGCAGAGATTGAATCAGTCCAGCGCCTCAACTTCAAGACCGAGTTTTTCAACACAATCGACCCACTTGCGGACACGGCGGTAGCGACGCAAACTCCTATGATGCTCAAGCGCACGATCCAGTCGGTTTGGTTTCTATTCGTAGTCGCCACACTTCTCGCCGGTCTGGGAATATTCTTCGAAGCCGAGAGGATGTGGCTGCTTGGACTGGCCGGAACAGCAGCCTTTTGGGGTTGCGTTGATTGGATCAGTAGCACGTTCGGAAGTGGCAAGGAGCATCAAGAAGCGCGTTTCGATACCACGAACAAGCGTGGACCTAACGGCAGCTAACCCCAATTTCGGTCATTCTACCGTTTGTAATGATTAGTAAGCTTTGTGCAGCGATCGCCGCCATATTCGTCGCAGCACATTCCTGATCGGCGGTCGTTCAACCCAGGTGCTATGATCCGGATGGGGCCGCCGCTCAAAGGCGTCCCCATCCGGATCGATTTTCGCCGATCAGAGGCCGACGACGCCCCCGTCATTCTTCGTAATCACGATCGTTGCCGAGCGCGGGCGGACGCCGGGCGCGGCAGCGGTCTGGCTGGCTGGCCAGTTGCTCGTGATATTGGTCGTGTTGCCGTTCTCGCCCGGGTGCTGGATGTTGACGAACAGCGATCGGCCGTCGGGCGTGGAATCGACGCCGGTGATCTCGCATTCCTTGCAGCCGACCAGGAAGCGGCGGATCGAGGCGCCGGGCGCCTTGCCGACGCGGGTCGCCTGCGTGCCGCTGGCGGCACCGATCGTGTTGGTGATCGTGCGCGTCGCGCCATCGTTGACCGAACCCGGTATGCCCGCGAGCATCATGCAGTTGGTCACGTCGGTATAGGCATTGTCGTCGGTCTGGATCCACAGCAGCGGCTTCACCTGCCCGGCGACGCTGCTCGCGCGGCCGAACCACAGCCCGTCCGGCATCGAGAAATCGTTGGTCGCATCGAGGCTGGAAAGGTTGATGTTGCCGGCATTGAGGTCGGCGCCCGCACCGAAGGCGTAGATGTCCCAGCCGAAGCTCGTTGCTTCGGTCGTGTCGCTGGTTTCGCGAAGGCGGATGATATGGCCGTTGGCGTTGCCGTTGGTCGCGCCGGTCGTCGTCTTGGGGTCGGTATACGCACGCGGATTGGCGGCGTCGGTATTGGCTGGCGTCCGCGTCGTATTCTGCGTCACCGTCAGATACATCTCGCCCGATACCGGGTTGATCGCGGTCCATTCCGGTCGATCCATCTTCGTCGCGCCCAGCGCATCGGCGGCAAGTCGCGCGTTCAGCAGGACGTCGGCCTGGCTCGCGAACGGATAGCTGGCGTTGGCGGCGGTCAGCGGCGCTGTGCCGAAGACAAGCGGTAGCCATTGGCCGGTGCCATCGGCATTGAACTTCGCGACATAAAGCGTTCCATTGTCGAGATATTTGTCGCCGGTCGCGAGCCGATCGACCGGCGCTGCATCGGCGGCGGCCCAGGCGGTTGCCGAGACGAATTTGAACAGATATTCGTTGGCGGCATCGTCGCCCATGTAGAAGGCGGGCTTGATCCCGGCGATGGTCCGGCCGGGCCAGCAGCCCTCATGGTTCATACGGCCCAGCGCGGTGCGCTTGCGCGGCACCGAACTCAGCGTGAACGGATCGATCTCGACGCACCAGCCGAACTGGTTCGCCTCGTTGCGGAAATCGCCCGAACCGTCAGCCGACGTGCCGGCCTGCGCGGTGATGTTCCAGCGGCGGAAGCTGGTGTCGCTGCTGTTGGCGGGGAGGACGGTCGCCCAGCCGAAATTGCCGGGCCGGTTTTCGGGGATGCCGTAGCGGGCCAGGCTGACATTGGCCTTGGCGGCGGCACCGCCGCGCGCGGCGACATCGCCGGTATCGCGGCGGAAATAGCCCGCCCAATTCTCTTCGTTGGTCATGTAGGTGCCCCACGGCATATAGCCATTGGCGCAATTGTTGAGCGTCCCGCGCCCGGCCGTTCCGTTGGGCGAGAAGGCCGTGCGCAGGGCGGGATCGCCCGCCACCGGCCCGTTGAAGGTCGTCGGCGTCAGCGGTGTGATCCGGCGGTTGGCGCCGCCCGCCTGGACGTAGCTCCATGTGCCGCTGGCCGATGTGCGGGCGATCTCGACGATCGAAACGCCATGGCATTCGATTTCCTTGATCGCCTCGGCTTCGGGCCGGGCGCCGCCGATCGTGGTCGGGCCGTTCGGATGCAGATAGGCCTGGTTGATATTCTCATGGTTGAGCACGAGCAGGCCGCGTGTGTTGTTGGTGGGGTCCGGCGCGATGCCGGTGGCGGCCAGGCCGAAATAGCTCATGCCGTCATGATGGTCGCCCGCGCGATTGGCGAAGCCGGTGTCGGTGCCGTTATTGGCATAGGCCGGCGTGCTGGCGTTGATCGGGTCGCCCAGCCGGTACAGCACGGTGACGGTATAGCCTTCCGGCACCGTCACGACATCGTTCAAATTCTTGGCGACCGCCGTGAAGCCAAGATCGGCCGGGGCGACAGTGACGGTCGTTTCCGCAGCGCCAAGATAGCGATCGGTGGCGATCGCATCGAAACGGAACGTCAGCGGCGTCGAAGCGCTCACCGCCGGCGCAAGGATCGTCGCCGAGAAGGTGTCGTTGGCGATGACGGTCGCAGCCGGCCCGCCGGTCTGGACGAAATTGCCGCGCGTCGCGCCGTTGCTCGATCCGGTCAAGGTCACGGCCTTGCCCGAGCTTGTCGTCACCGCGCCGCCGGCGCTGACGGTCGCGGGCGCCGTGCTGTCGCCGCCACAGGCCGAGACGAGGCTACCGCCCAGCAGGGCCATCGAGACTGCCGATGCGCTGCCGAACAGGGCCTGCCGCCGCGAATAGCGTTCGGTGACGATCTGATGGAGCGTCTGATTGTCGCTGATGTTGGTATCGACGAGCCCGTCGTCATAGCCGAACGGCTGATTGGTTTCCGACATGTGCCACCCCTTATGTGAATCCGTGGGGTGGCTTATGAAAGCGATCGGCGACGAAACTGTCTCAATCAGGCGACAGATTTAAGACGCCGGATCGCGTTTGGCGGGTCAGCTGATCTCCGTGTCGCTTATCGTGCTGTCGCCGTCGGAGGCCAGCATCATATAGGCGAGCATCGCCGTGCCGGGTGTCGGCCGCAGCATGTTCATCCGCTGGTTGCCGATCATGGCGAGCATGTCGGTGGTCGCGGGGGTGGTCTTGCCGTCGCCTTCGAACACTTCGCGCGCATAGGCCAGCCGCATCCGGTCGGTCGAAAGTCCCGGCGCGGTGGGGCTCAGAGATCCCGGCGCATAGCCCGGCATATTGCCAGGCAGGGGCGAACCATCGTCGTTTATTTTGCGCGCCATCACGGAATAGACTTCGCTCATTGAGCGCGCCGATCCGTTGGCGTCGTAGAAGATACCCCGGTTCGATCGCGCCTCGCGGGGAAAGAGCGAGGCCGCGATCGCATCGGGGTTGCTGTCATTGACCTTGAGGAACTTCGATGCCCCCTCGAGCCCCAGGAAATGCGCGAAATAGAGATCGGCCGCGCGCGGCGTGCGGCCCAGCGCATTCTGCAGCCCTTCGGCATTGTCGCTGGCGAACTCGGCCGCCATCAGCGCCGATGCGTCGGGCTGGTTCTTCAGGCTCATCACCTGATCCTTGACCGCCGGATCGACCGTCCAGGTGCCGTTGCGGCCGCGGCTGATCGCGTCGGCCGCCCAGCCCATGCCATGCTTGGCGCCATAGAGTTTTACCGCGCCGAGCCAGCTCTGATCGATGAACTGAAACAGCCCGCCGGCCGAACTTCCCGATGCCTGCGCATTGGGATTGAGCCCGCTCTCGCTCTTCGCCTGATGGAACAGATAGCCGAAATCGACGCCCGTACGCTGCGCCGCGCGGCTGATCGCGTTGCGCACATCTTCGGTGCCGCTCGATACCGAGCGGCCCAGGCCGAATGACGGCCAGCTCATGAGGATGCGCCTGTTAACACCCGTTAATTATCGGACATCCCGGTTAACAAAACGTATATGCCGGCATTAACCATTAGGATGAGACGAATCATCGTCTTCAGGAGGCGCGACGCGCGGCAATTTTCTCACCCGCCTTATGCCCGCGAGCATCGGCAGGATGAGGATCAGTAACAACAGCGCCGCAATGATCTGCTTCTTCACGTCACCACCTCCCGCGCCGCCGCCGCGATCCCGTCATAGATCGCATCGAGATCGTTATCGCCGATGCAGTAGGGCGGCATCACATAGACGACATTGCCCATCGGCCGCAGCAACAGCCCGCGACCCCGGAAGAACGCACCCAGCTTCGGCCCGAGCGCCGACAGATAGTCGCCGGTGCCCGTCTCGAATTCCATCGCGGTGATCGTGCCGATCTGGCGTCGATTGACGATCTTCGGCGATTCCAGCGCCGCCAGCCGATCGGCCTGCCGCCTCCCCAAATCGCCAATGCGATCGAGCATAGGCTCCTCGCGCCAGATCGCCAGATTGGCGCTGGCCGCCGCACAGCCGATCGCATTGGCGGTGTAGCTCGACGAGTGGAAGAACATCTTGGCGCGGTCGTCCGAGACATGCGCGTCGAAGATCGCATCGGTCGCGAGCGTCACCGCCAGCGGTACCGCCCCGCCGGTCAGCCCCTTCGACAGGCACATGATATCGGGCGTGACCCCGGCCTGTTCGCAGGCAAATAGCGTGCCCGTGCGCCCCCAGCCGGTCATCACCTCGTCGGCGATGAACAACACGCCGTGCCGCGCACATATCTCGCGCAGCGCCGAGAGGACGGGCGCCCCGTAAATCAGCATCCCGCCCGCGCCGAGGATTAGCGGCTCGACGATCAGCGCCGCCGGCTTTTCCTCGCGACACATCGCCTCGAACGCGTCGAGTGTCGCCTGACCGTCTCCGATGGGGAAGGGCAGGGTCGCCACATCGAACAGCAGCGGCTGATACGCGCGGTTATAAACGCCGCGTGCGCCCACCGACATCGCCCCGATAGTATCGCCATGATAGCCATGTTCCATCACGACGATCCGATGCCGTGGTTCGCCGCGATCGAGCCAATATCCCAGCGCCATCTTGAGCGCGACCTCGACGCTGGTCGAACCGCTGTCGGAAAAGAATATTTTCGTCAGCGGCGCCGGCGTGATCCGCACCAGCTCGCGCGCGACATCCTCAGCCGGCTGATGCGTGAACCCCGCGAAGATCATCTGGTCGAGCCGCTCGGCCTGTTCGCGGATCGCCGCCATGATTCGCGGGTTGCAATGCCCATGCGTGGTCACCCACCACGAGGAGATGCCGTCGATCAGCCGTCGTCCATCGGCCGTGTAAAGCGCCGCACCCTCGGCCCTATCGATCAGCGGGATCTCCTCGCCGAGCCCATGCTGGGTGAACGGATGCCAGACTGCCGAACTCATCCGCCGAAATCCGCCAGATCGAAATTCTCGGCAAACGCCGCCGACAGGCTGTGGCTGTCGAGGCTGTCGAGCAACTGCAGTCGCCCCAGCCGTTTGACATGGCCGATCGCCGTGATTGTATGTTCGCTGTCCTCATTGGCGTCGCCGATGAAGGCGATACCGAGGATCGGCACGTTGCGTGCGCGCAGCGCCTCTATCGTCATCAGGCTGTGATTGATCGTGCCGAGCGTCGTCCGCGCGACGATCACCGTGTCGAACCGCCAGTGCGCGAACATATCGGCGAACAGTAGCCCGCCGCCGAGCGGCACCAGCGCGCCGCCAGCCCCTTCGATGATGAGGCGCCGATCGCAGGGCGGCGGTACGAGCGCAGCGGTATCGATCACGACATTGTCGATCGCGGCTGCGAAATGCGGAGAGGCAGGCGTCTTCAGCCGATAGGCTTCGGGCAATATACGGTCGGCACTCAGACCCGATAGTGCCCGCACGCGCTCGCTATCGGTGCCGCCATCGAGCCCGGCCTGCACCGGCTTCCAGTAAGCACCGTCGAGCGCCGCCGTCAGCGCCGCGCTGAACACGGTCTTGCCGACATCGGTATCGGTTGCGGTGACGACAATCGCCTGGCTCATGCGCGTGCTTCCTCGATCGCGCCGGCCAGCGCAACGATCGCCGCTTCATCGACGTTCAGGGTAAGCGATATCCGCAGCCGCGACGTGCCTGTAGGAACGGTGGGCGGCCTGATCCCGCGCACGTCGAAGCCACGCTCCTGCAGCGCACCGGCGATCCGCATCGTCTCTCCATCCTCGCCGATGATGACCGGCACGATCTGCGATCCGCTCGCGGGCATATGCTCGCCCGCGACGGTGATCAGCCGATGCAGCCGCTCACGCCGCATCGGCTGCATGGCGATGAGCTTCAGACTGGCGCGCACCGCCGCCGCCATCAGCGGCGAGGGTGCGGTCGAGAAGATGAAGCCCCGCGCCTTGCTGACGAGGATGTCGGTCAGCACGCGCGGCGCGCAGACCAGCGCGCCCTCGCAGCCCAGCGCCTTGCCGCACGTCCGCAGGGTGACGACATTGTCCTGACCGTCGAGAGCGGCGGCAAGCCCGCGCCCATCCGGCCCGAACACGCCGGTCGCATGTGCCTCGTCGATGATCAGGAACGCATCCTCCCGCGCGGCGAGCGCCGCAAGCTCGGTCAGCGGCGCGATATCGCCATCCATGCTGTACAGGCTCTCCACCGCAATCCATGCACGGCCCCTGTTGCCGGCTGCGCGCCAATTCGTAACCGCATCGGCAAAGGCCTGCACATCGTTATGCGCCACCGCCACTGCCGTCGCCCGGCTGAGCTTCATGCCTTCATGCGCGCTGGCGTGGATCAGTTCGTCATGGACGATCAGGTCGCGGCCGGCGGGCAGCGTGGAGAAGATCGCGCTGTTCGCCGCGAACCCTGTCGAAAACCACAGGCAGGATTCGCTCCCGAAAAAACCAGCCGCTTCGGCCTCCAGCGCCTCGTGCTCGGGATCATTGCCCCGCAACAGCCGCGATCCGCCCGCGCCGATCGCAACGCCACGCTCCAGCGCATCGGACACGGCGGCGCGCAGTTCGTCCGATCCGGCGAGCCCCAGATAATCGTTCGAGGCGAAGTCATGCCCCCGCCGCCCGATCAGCGCGCGGGTGCGCGATCGTTGGGCGAGCATGGCAAGGGAGTCGCGGTGCGCATCCAGGATCGACATGCGTCACGCCCTAAAGATGTTGGGCTCGAGAGGCAATTTGCACGCGACCCCTGTTCGCAGGCGCAGCTTTGACTATATCAGCCCGCGAACACAGTGATGAACCGGAAGACGGCATGAGCGAAGATCAGATCAACGACAATGACGTAAACGAAGCCGCGGAGGTCGAGGAGGCGGAAGCGCCCGCCGATAACCCTTTGGCCAAGCTTGAGGACGAGATCGAGAAGCTGCGCAACGAAGTGCTCTATGCACAGGCTGAAACGCAGAATGTCCGCCGCCGCCTCGAAAAGGAAAAACAGGACGCCTCAGCCTATGCCGCGACCAAATTCGCGCGTGACGTGCTGTCGGTCGCCGACAATCTGTCGCGCGCTCTGTCGGCGATCCCCGCGGATCTGCGCGACGACGATCGTCTGAAGGCGCTGCTCACCGGCATCGAGATGACCGGCAAGGAACTCGACAACGTCCTTCAGCGCAACGACATCACGAAGATCGAGGCGATGGGCGAAAAGCTCGATCCCAACAAGCATCAGGCGATGCTCGAACTGCCCCACGCCGATGCCGCACCCGGCACGGTGATCCAGGAGATGCAGGCCGGTTACATGATCAAGGACCGCCTGTTGCGTCCGGCCTTGGTGGGCGTGGCGAAGGCGGCGGACTGAAGGCTTTCGGCCCTCATATCTTTGCATCGTCATGCTGAACTTGTTTCAGCATCCACCGGGAGGCTTGGGAGCGCTGGAGTTCCTTTGTTACCCTCGCGGATGAGTGGATGCTGAAACAAGTTCAGCATGACGGGCAGGGGCCGGGCCGCTTTCAGGCTAACCCGGCCTGCGATCCAATATCTCATTCTCCCGCCTGACGAGTGCATCCTTGGCCTTCTGCGAGCCGAAGCGCCCTAGCAATACCCCCTTCAGCCACATCTTCGTGCCGAACAGCGCCCGCCGCCGCTTCGATATCGCCATGCGGTGCTGCAACCGCAGCGACGCTCGCCGGATGATGGACGGCGATCGTACCGACCCGCTCAGAAAATACCCGTTCTGCAGCAGCCAGCGTGCCGCGCGATGTTCGGCGGCGCCGAGGTCGCCCGGATCGGCGTTCCGCCATCTGCCGACGCTGTCGCCGGGCGGCGCGCTATACGATCCATCGTCATTATGGCGCAGCATCGCCGGATCGAATGCGATCTCCAGGAAGTCGGTCAGCCGCCGCAGCTCATATTCCGGATCGCGGGCGAGCATTTCATATTTCACCGTGATTTGGCGCTCGATCGGCAGCTTGTGCGACATCCGCTCCCATAGCACCTCGACCTCGACCCAGTTCTGGATCGCGTGCCACAGATTGCCCGACAGGCCCGTCGGAAGGGTCGACATCGCGACATCGCGCCCGTCGCGAACCAGGTGGATGAACCTTGCTTCCGGCCAGAGATATAATATCCGGTCGAAATCGCGGAACAGCGTGGCGCCGACGATCTTGGCGCCGGGCGTTCCTGCTTCGATCTGGTCGAGAAGATTGTTCGCGATCGCCGGGAAATTGCCTTCCAGCGGAATGGTCAGCCTGTGCCGGGCAAAGCTGCGGTCGAGTTCGATCGCCTTCAGGAAATTGGCGCGCTTCATGAACCGGCCATCGGCCGAGATCGCATCGACAAGAAAATCGAACTCGCCCCCGAACGCGATCTGCGAATGATGCGCGAGCATCGATCGCAGCAGGGTCGAGCCCGAGCGCTCGGCGCCGACGAGAAAGACAGGGGCGGTGCGCGGCATTTAGTGCTTCATCCCACCAATGTCATCGCTGCCGGCAGGCACCGTCTTGGCCTCGACTTCCACTTTTACGCCATTGGCGAAGCTGAACAATAACGGGATCGCCGTGCCCGGGGTGATCGCCTTGTCGATGTCGAACAGCATCGCATGGTTGCCGCCCGGCGCGAACTCGATCGTCGCGCCCGCTGGCAGCGGCACGGCCGCTATCGGCTTCATCGTCATCATGCCCCCGCTCATCCCCCCCTCGTGCAACTCTATCGCCTTTACCAGCGCGCTGTCGATCCTCAGGAGCTTGTCGTCCGCCTTGCCGCCCTTGAGCGTGAAATAGCCTGCCGCGGGTCGCCCGGGCACCGCGGCGAGCCGCACCCAGGCGTCGCGAACTTGCGGCTTATCGGTCGCTTTCGCGCCGCATCCTGCCAGCATCAGCACGGTCATGGAGAGGATAAGCAGGCCCCGCATCGGTCGATCCTTAAAAATGTTGCTCCAAATAGGCTGACTATGTGTCTTGCAGCAATCGAATCCCCACCTATATCGCCCGGGTCAACGTGATCATCAGGAGTGCTCGCCTCGTTAGCTGGGGGCACGGCCTTGATCGGGTTAGTGGGGTTTGAAAGGACTGTAATGGCTAAAGTTATCGGGATCGATCTGGGTACCACCAACAGCTGCGTCTCCGTGATGGAAGGCGGCAAGCCCAAGGTTATCGAAAATGCGGAAGGCGCGCGCACGACGCCGTCGATCGTTGCTTTCGCCAAGGATGGCGAACGCCTGATCGGTCAGCCGGCCAAGCGCCAGGCGGTGACCAATCCGGAAAATACCATTTTCGCGGTGAAGCGCCTCATCGGCCGCCGCTTCGACGATCCGATCACCAAGAAGGACACCGAGCTGGTCCCCTATCACATCGTGAAGGGTGGCAATGGCGACGCGTGGGTCCAGGCGGGCGGCAAGGATTATTCGCCTTCGCAGATTTCGGCCTTCACGCTTCAGAAGATGAAGGAAACCGCCGAGGCCTATCTCGGCGAGACCGTGACGCAGGCCGTGATCACCGTTCCGGCCTACTTCAACGACGCGCAGCGCCAGGCGACCAAGGACGCGGGCCAGATCGCGGGTCTCGAAGTGCTCCGCATCATCAACGAGCCGACGGCGGCAGCGCTGGCCTATGGCCTCGAGAAGAACGACGGCAAGACGATCGCGGTCTACGATCTCGGCGGCGGCACCTTCGACATCTCGATCCTCGAGATCGGCGACGGCGTGTTCGAAGTGAAGTCGACCAACGGCGATACCTTCCTGGGCGGTGAGGATTTCGACGCCAAGCTCGTCGAATATCTCGCGGCCGAATTCCAGAAGGCCGAAGGCATCGATCTCAAGAAGGATCGGCTTGCGCTGCAGCGTCTGAAGGAAGCTGCCGAAAAGGCGAAGATCGAATTGTCTTCGACGCAGACGACCGAAGTGAACCTGCCGTTCATCACGGCCGACGCGACGGGTCCGAAGCATCTCGTCAAGTCGATCACCCGTTCGGATCTCGAGCGTCTCGTCGATCCGCTCATCCAGCGCACGACCGATCCGCTCAAGAAGGCGCTCGCCGATGCCGGCCTCAAGGCCAGCGACATCGATGAAGTCGTGATGGTCGGCGGCATGACCCGCATGCCCAAGGTGCGCGACGTCGTGAAGTCGTTCTTCGGCAAGGAGCCGCACACCGGCGTCAACCCTGACGAGGTCGTCGCGATGGGCGCCGCCATTCAGGCGGGCGTGCTCCAGGGCGACGTCAAGGATGTTCTGCTGCTCGACGTGACCCCGCTGTCGCTGGGCATCGAGACGCTGGGTGGCGTGTTCACCCGGATGATCGATCGCAACACGACGATCCCGACCAAGAAGTCGCAGACCTACTCGACGGCCGATGACAATCAGAACGCCGTTACGATCCGCGTCTTCCAGGGCGAGCGTGAAATGGCCGCGGACAACAAGATCCTCGGCCAGTTCGATCTGGTCGGCATTCCGCCGGCGCCACGCGGCGTGCCGCAGATCGAGGTCACCTTCGATATCGACGCCAACGGCATCGTCAACGTCCATGCCAAGGACAAGGGCACCGGCAAGGAGCAGCAGATCAAGATCCAGGCGTCTGGTGGTCTGAGCGACGCCGACATCGATCAGATGGTCAAGGATGCAGAGAAGTTCGCCGATGAGGACAAGCAGCGTCGTGCGGCGGCCGAGGCGAAGAATAACGCCGAAAGCCTGATCCACTCGACCGAGCGTCAGCTCGAAGAGCATGGCGACAAGGTCGGCGCGGATCTCAAGGCAGAGATCGAGGCCGCGATCGCCGAAGCGAAAACCGCTGTCGAAGGCGGCAATCCTGACGCGATGACCGAGAAGACCCAGGCTCTGACCCAGGTTGCGATGAAGCTCGGCCAGGCGATCTACGAGAAGGAGCAGGCCGACGCCGCGTCGCCGGGTGCCGAAGCGCCGAAGGATGACGATGTGGTTGATGCCGAATTCTCGGAAGTCGACGACAAGAAGTAAGGGGTGGGAGGGCCCCGCCTTCTCAAGCCCCTCTCCTTTAGCGGAGGGGTTGGGGTGGGGCCTCTCCTCTCGCGCAGTAATGGTGGCGAAGCCCCACCCCCAACCCCTCCGCTGAAGGAGAGGGGTTTAGGTGACGGCTTTGCCGGCGCGTTTGTCCGGGGGCGTAATGGCTGATACCGAATATTATGAACTGCTCGAGGTCGAGCGCACGGCGGACGATAAGACGATCAAGTCGTCTTATCGGCGCATCGCGATGCAATGCCATCCTGATCGCAACCCCGGCGACGCCGAAGCCGAGGCCAGGTTCAAGGCGATCAGCGAAGCTTATGACGTCCTGAAGGACCCGCAGAAGCGCTCGGCTTACGATCGCTATGGCAAGGCCGCGTTCCAGAATGGCGGTCCCGGTGCTGGCGGCGGCCAGGGCTTCGAAGGCTTCTCCGACATCTTCGAGAATATCTTCGGCGAATTCATGGGCGGCGGCCGTGGCGGCGGCGGCGGCCGATCCAGTGTCCGTCGCGGCGCTGATCTGCGTTACGATCTCGAAATCAGTTTCGAGGAAGCGTTCTCCGGCAAGCAGCAATCGATCACCGTCGATGTCGCAGCCGAATGCGACACGTGCGACGGCAGCGGCGCCAAGCCGGGTACCAGCGCCAAGAGCTGCGGCACCTGCGGCGGCCATGGCAAGGTGCGCACGCAACAGGGTTTCTTCGTCGTCGAGCGCGCTTGCCCGGCCTGCCACGGCGCGGGTCAGGTCATCGCCGATCCCTGCGATGAATGCCACGGCGAGGGCCGCATCGAAAAGACGAAGACGCTCGATGTCGGTATCCCGGCCGGCGTCGATGACGGCACCCGCATCCGCCTGACGGGTGAGGGTGAGGCGGGCGCACGCGGCGGCCCGGCCGGCGATCTCTACATCTTCCTGCATCTCAAGCCGCACAAGCTGTTCGAACGCGACGGCTCGACCCTGTTCGCCCGCGCCCCGATCAGCTTCACCACCGCCTCGCTCGGTGGCACGATAGAAGTCCCAGGCCTCGACAAGAAGCGCCACGACATCCGCATTCCGCCGGGTATCCAGTCCGGCAAGCAGATCCGCCAGCGTGGCGCCGGCATGCCCGTCCTCAACGGCCGCGGCCATGGCGACCTCGTCATCCAGGTCGACGTCGAAACGCCGACGAAGCTCACGGCCAGGCAGAAGGAACTCCTCGAGGAATTCCGCGCCACCGAAACGGGCGAGGAGAGCCCGCAGTCGAGCGGCTTTTTCGCGCGGCTCAAGAGTATGTGGACGGACTGACAGGCTGATAAATTCCCTCGCCCCGGCGGGGAGAGGGTCACCAACCGAGTAAGCGGCGCTCCAACAGCGTCTGCATGTCACGCCGCCCGTCAGCGATCACCAATATGAAGACCTTCTGTTCGGCGACGCGATAGATAAGCCAATAAGGTTGAAGCAGAATTTGCCTGAACTCGCGGATACCGAGGGCTTCCAGCTCCTTGGGTACACCGCCGCGCAACGGAAATTGCTCAAGGGCATCGATCTTGGCGAGCAGATCGTCGAGAAGCTTTTGCGCATCGTCGGCCGACCGTTCCGCGGCCAGATAATCGTAGATCGCCTCGAGATCCTTTTCCGCGCCGCGGGTCAGCGCGACGTCATATCGTTTCGACGTCATTCGTGAACAGGCGCCTTCGACCTGAGGCGCGCGATGACATCGCGGGCAGGCCTGATCTTCCCGGCTTCGACGTCCTGCGTGCCGAGCGCCAGCAGCTTCAGCAAGGCAAGCGTCTCTCGCGTCTGTTCGAAAGAGACGACGTCCTGGATCACCGCTTTCGCCTCACCATTTTGCGTGATGATCATCGGTTCCCGCCGCTCGGCGAGGTCCAGCAGCACCTCCGCAGCGTGGGCTTTCAAATAGCTGATAGGCTTGACCTGATCGGTATAGCGCATGCCCATTTCCATCACGACTGAATTCGGACTTAATATAGTCCCATCGATCTAACCGCGCAACCTTGCCTCGCGTCTCTACCATGCTAAACATCGCCCGTTCGCGTGACTGGCGCTGAAGGTGGTCCACCACCGTGGAGCGCGAACATTTACGCCGCGCGCCTGGGCATCATCATCAAGGTGAGGATGCGCGATGAAAGACCCACAGGATATTCGTAGCTGGCGGCGGCTGGATAATCGGATCACGACGTCTGGACAGCCGACCGAAGGGCAACTCGGGGCGCTGCGCGATCTTGGCGTCGGCCATGTCATCAATCTGGGGCTGCACAGTCACGAGGATGCGCTTGCCGACGAAGCGGCGAGCGTCAGCGCGCTCGGCATGCGCTATATCCATATTCCGGTCGATTTTCAGGAGCCGACCGAGGCAGACTATGCGCAGTTCTGCGACGCCATGGCGGCAATCGGCGATGACCTCGTGCACGTCCACTGCATCATGAACATGCGCGTATCGGCCTTCCTCTATCGCTATCAGCGCGAAGTCCTCGGGCGCGATGACGCAAGCTCGCGAGCGTTGATGGACACGCTCTGGCAGCCCGGCGGAATATGGGCGCGCCTGATCGGGGATGACGCCAGAGCGGAGGCGCGGCACGGAGGGCCTAAGGTACCGTAATGGCTCTCGCCGCTCGATGACGGAATTTACGCACTGCGTAATTTCTGTTATACACTATCCCGCCGGTGCGTCGCAGGCCGTCATTTCGCGGGGCGCGACGGACAAAACCGCCGCTTATTGTTAAATATTTTGACAAAATCCTTATATTACAATAATATATAGCATTTTCTTTTGTATCAGAATTAATAAAAATAGGCCTAAAATCGCGCTAAAGTGGCGATTTTCACGCCAAAACCGCCGATTTAATCGCGCATTGCCTCGCCCATCCGCCGGATCGCTTCGACCTTCCCCTCCAGCACCGACCAGTCGTCGCGCTCATCGATCGCCGTCCAGATCGCCTCGACCTCGTCGATAAGCATCGAACAGGGATTGGCGTCGCGCCAATAGGCGTGGTCGAGCGACACGGTCGACTGATAGCCGGCGATCATGGTTGCGAACGGCGCGAACGCCTGGCCGTCATAGAACGCATCGGCCGGCGATGCCGCCCGCCGCGTCCCGCCACGCCAGTCGAAGAAGAAGCGGTCGACCCCTATGTTGGTCGCCTGCAGCGCTTCGTCCATTGCCTGCAGCAAAGCGAGGTCGCTTTCTTCCCCGCGTGGCGCAACGCCCAGCCGCCCGCAAATCGCCTCGGCCACGGCGGTTTCGTAGAGTCCCGGCCATCGATCCATCGGCCCGGCCAGTTCCTCGGCTTGCGCAACCGTGCGCAGCGATATGGCGAATTGCATCACGTCCCAGTGGATCGCCTGCGCCTGCCGCCCGAAGGCGTAGAGGCCCTGCTGGTCGAAATAGGCGGCGGTGAAGCCCGGCGCCCAGGTCGGCGTCCAGCGCCAGGGGCCATAGTCGAAGCTCTCGCCGGTGACGTTGATATTGTCGCTGTTGAGCACGCCATGCACGAAACCTGCCGCCATATAGCTCGCGGCGAGTTTCGCTGTGCGCTCGCAGACCAGGCCGAGCAATTGCCCCGCGGGCGCGCTGCCCGGCGCCTCTCCATAGAGGTTGCGCAGGACATAGCCGATCAGTGCGCGCATCGTATCGGCATCCTCGATGGCCGCGAGCCGCTGGAAGGTGCCGATGCGGACATGGCTGTGGCTGAGACGGACGAGCACCGCCGAGCGGGTAGGGGAGGGCTCGTCGTTGCGCTGGAGGTCTTCGCCGGTCTCGATCAGCGAGAAGGTCTTGGAGGTTTCGGCTCCCAGCGCTTCGAGCATCTCGGTCGCCAGGATCTCGCGCATCCCGCCCTTGAGCGTCAGCCGCCCGTCGCCGAAGCGGCTATACGGTGTCGTGCCCGATCCCTTGGTGCCGAGATCGAGCAGACGGCCCGCACCGTCACGTAGCTGGGCGAACAGGAAGCCTCGCCCGTCGCCGATGTCGGGATTGTAGGAACGGAACTGATGGCCATGATAGCGCAGCGCCAGCGGATGCGGCAGGTTGTCGGGCAGCGGATCGAAGCGGCCGAAATGGCGGACCCATTGCGCGTCACTCAGCTCGTCGAGCCCAACAGCCTTGTCCCAACGGCGATTGCGGAAGCGCAGCACCGTCTTCGGGAAGTCGGCGGCGGTGACAGGATCGGAGATCGCGCCGCCCATCTCCTCGATCTTCGGATCGGCGGTGTAGGCGGCGGGTTGCGGGGCGATGGTCATGCGGCGATATGGGGGCTCTATATGTGGAGGCGCAAGCATGGCGGCATGGGAAGACGGTTACTGGTGGTCGAAGGACGGCCTTCGCCTCCATTACCGCGACTATGCGGGATCAGGGATACCGATCCTGTGTATTCCCGGGCTGACGCGTAACGCCCGGGATTTCGCGGCGGTGGCCGACAGGCTGGCCGGCCGGCATCGCCTGATTCTGGTCGAACTGCGCGGCCGTGGTGAAAGTGCGGCGTCGAAGGACCCGGCGAGCTATGTGCCGCCGGTCTATCTCCAGGACGTACAGGCGCTGATCGACGATCTCGCGCTCGATCGCTTCATCCTGTTCGGCACCTCGCTCGGCGGCCTCTTGTCGATGCTGATCGCCGCGACCAACCCGACGAAGATCGCGGGCATCCTGCTCAACGACATCGGCCCGGTCATCGAAGCCAAGGGCCTGCAGCGCATCCGCACCTATGTCGGCAAATCGGGAAGCTATCCGACATGGCTCCACGCCGCTCGCTCGCTCGCGGAGTCGCAGGGCCCGAACTATCCCGACTATACGCTTGAGCAATGGCTCGAAATGGCAAAGCGCCTCTGCCGGCTGACATCGGCGGGGCGTATCGTCCATGACTATGACATGTCGATCGCCGAACCATTTCGGGGGCCTGATGCCGGGGAAGCGATCGACCTCTGGCCGATGCTGGAGGCGCTGAAGCCTATACCTGCGCTGCTCCTTCGCGGTGGCTTGTCCGATGTCCTTTCGGATGCCACCGCTACGCGGATGACCGACACGCTCCCCATGCTGGAGCGGATCGATCTCCCGCGCATCGGCCATGCGCCGACCTTGTTCGAGCCCGAAAGCACCGCCGCGATCGATCGCCTGCTCGCCCGGATCGACAGCAGCTCCTGATGTCGCGCGCGCGCATCCTCCACTGCCACTCCACCTTCAACCTGGGCGGCAAGGAGGCGCGCGCCGTCCGGCTTATGAACGCGTTCGGCGATGCTGCCGAGCATGTGATCCTGAGTTCGATTCCCGATGCGCTCGGCGCGCGTGAAGCGATCGACCCTGCCATTCGCGTCAGCTTTCCCGGTGATGCGGCAGCACCGCCGCTGCACGGTAAACCGTCGATGGGCCGCTACCGCGACCTCGCCGATTATATGCGCGGCTTCGATTTGGTGCTCACCTATAACTGGGGATCGATGGATGCGGTCGGCGCGCGGCGGGTGTTCGCGCCATTCCTGCACCTTCCCCCGCTCGTCCATCATGAAGACGGCTTCAATCAGGACGAAGCCGCCCGCCAGAAGCCCGCACGCGTCTGGTTCCGCCGGCTGATGCTGCCAACCGCCGCGCATGTCGTTGTGCCGTCGCAGCGGCTCGAAGCGATCGCGCACGACGTCTGGAAACAGCCGAGGGGCAGGATCGAGCGCATCCCGAACGGTATCCGCCTGCCCACCGACGCCGAGATCGCCGACCCGCTGCCGATCGAGGGTGTAGAACCCAATGGTGGCCTCGTCATCGGTACCGTCGCTGGCCTGCGTCCCGTCAAGAATCTGCCGCGCCTCGTGCGGATTTTCGCCAAAGCCGCACCCGCCGACGCGCGGCTCGTCATTCTGGGCGAGGGGCCCGAGCGCGACGTCATCATGGCGGTCGCATCGATGCTCGGCGTTGCCGATCGGGTCATCCTGCCGGGCTTTGTCCGCGATCCCGCGCTTCACATGGCCGGCTTCGATATCTTCGCATTGTCATCGGATAGCGAGCAGTTCCCAATCTCGCTTGTCGAGGCGATGGGCTGCGCGCTGCCCGCACTGTCGACCGATGTCGGGGATATCGCTGCGATGACCAGTGCTGCGAACAGCCCCTTCATCGTCGCGAAGGAGAATGAGGACGGCCTGGCGGCGGCGCTGGCCCGGCTTTGCGCCGATGGCGAGCTCCGTCGCTCGATCGGTACCGCCAATCGTGCGGGGGCGTTGCGAGACTATGCTGAAGAGGTGATGATTTCGTGCTATCATAACCTATATTGGAATCTGATCCGCGCGCGCTGAAATACCATCAGCCCAGATCCGGCTTCTTCGGCATCCGAATTAGGGCGATTTTTATGACCGTTGCCCTTATAGGGCGCGGAATCTGTTGTGGAGGCAATTTTGTTCAAAGGCGTTCGTCCGATCCTTTATGGTGGGCGCGAAGTTTGGCCGCTGATTGAAGGTGGCAAAGGCGTTGCGGCGACGAACCACGCAAGCTCTGGCGCCTGGGCTGCGGCGGGCGGCATCGGCACGGTGTCGGCGGTCAACGCCGACAGCTATGATGCCGAAGGCAAGATCATCCCGCAGATCTACAGCGCGCTGACGCGCCGCGAACGTCACGAAGAGCTGATTCAATATGCCATCGACGGCGCCGTCGAGCAGGTTAAGCGCGCGTTCGAAATTGCCGGCGGCAAGGGCGCGATCAACATCAATGTGCTGTGGGAGATGGGTGGCGCGCAGCGTATCCTTCACGGCGTCCTTGAAAAGACCAGGGGCATGGTCGCGGGCGTGACCTGCGGTGCGGGCATGCCGTACAAGCTTAGCGAGATCGCGGCGTCCTATGGCGTCAACTATCTGCCGATCGTATCCTCCGGCCGCGCCTTCAGCGCGCTGTGGAAGCGGGCCTATTCGAAGGCTGCCGAATGGCTGGCCGGCGTCGTGTACGAGGATCCCTGGCTCGCGGGCGGGCATAATGGCCTGTCCAACGCCGAAGATCCCAAGGTGCCGCAGGATCCCTATCCGCGCGTCAAGGCGCTACGCGATACGATGCGTAGCGGCGGCATTTCGGACGACGTGCCGATCATCATGGCCGGCGGCGTCTGGTACCTGCGCGACTGGAATGACTGGATCGACAATCCCGAGCTCGGTTCGATCGCCTTCCAGTTCGGCACGCGTCCGCTGCTGACGCAGGAAAGCCCGATCCCGCAGGGTTGGAAGGATCATCTGACCAAGCTCGATCCCGGCGATATCCTGCTCCATCGCTTTTCGCCGACCGGTTTCTATTCGTCGGCGGTGCGCAACCCGTTCCTGCGCAGCCTCGAAGCGCGTTCCGAGCGCCAGATCGCCTTCTCGATGGAAGCGGCGGGGGATCATCAGTTCCAGCTCGACGTCGGCGTCAAGGGCAAGAATTTCTGGGTCACGCTCGGCGATCTCAATCGCGCGCGAGAATGGCATGGCCACGGCTTCACCAACGCCCTCAAAACCCCCGACAACACGCTGATCTTCGTCACCACCGATGAGATGAAGTTCATCCGCAAGGATCAGGCCGATTGCATGGGCTGTCTGAGCCAATGTTCGTTCTCGTCCTGGGCCGACACCGAGGGCAATTCGACCGGACGTCTGGCCGACCCCCGCAGCTTCTGCATCCAGAAGACCTTGCAGGACATCGCCCATGGCGGGCCGATCGATGAGAATCTGATGTTCGCGGGGCATGCCGCCTACAAGTTCAAGCAGGACCCCTTCTACTCGAACGGTTTCGTGCCGACGGTGAAACAACTGGTCGACCGCATACTTACTGGCGACTAAGGCGTGGGCGATTGAGTCTATCTATCCGATAGACAAAATTTGTTACGCTGACTCGCCCGCCGATATGGCTAGGTTGGCGCCCATGAAGTCCGCGCTGATCATTCGCCACACGCCTTATGAGGGCATTGCCGGTTTCCGCGAGCCGGTGGAAGCCGCCGGTTACGAGATCGACCGTGTCGATGTGACCGATCCGGCTTTCCCCCATATCGATTTCGACGAACCCGACCTCGTCGTCCTGATGGGCGGCCCGATGGGCGTCTACGAGACGGATGCGCATCCCTGGATTGCGTGCGAGGTCGTCCGGCTGGCCCGACGCGTCATGCTCGATCGCCCGACGCTCGGCGTCTGCCTCGGCGCGCAGATCATCGCCGCGGCGATGGGCGCGCGGGTTTATCCAGGGCCGGTCAAGGAAGTCGGCTTCGCGCCGGTTCGGATCAACCCCAACGGGCTTAATTCACCGCTGCGTCATATCGAGGACGTGTCGGTGCTCCACTGGCATGGCGACACCTTCGATCTGCCGGACGGCGTCGAATTGCTCGCGTCCACCGACAGATACAGCCATCAGGCCTTTCGCCGCGGCGACAATATCCTCGCGCTGCAATGCCATGCCGAAATGGGCGAGGACGGGCGCTTCGAAGCCTGGCTGGAAAACGAGGCCTATGTCGAGGAGGCCGGCATGAGCGTGGCGCGGATGCGGGAAGATCATGCCGCGCTGGGTTCGGCCGCTGTCGCAGCGGGCCGGCGGATGATCACCGACTGGCTCGGCCGCCTCGACGCCTGACGGGGCCGGCCGACCGGAGCGCAATCGAGAGAGGCGCGAGGGGCGATGCGACGAACCGTTGACGATGCGGGGCCTGCCCCCCTATATGCGCGCTCCGATCGGCGGCCGGGATGGCCGCCTTTTGCGTTTTCGGAGCTTTCAACGTCGTTCAGGACAGGAGTTTTGCCATGACCATCACCCCGCTCATGCCGGTTTATCCGCGGTGCGGCGTGCGTCCTGTGCGAGGCGAGGGTTGTCACCTGATCGGCGAGCGCGGCGAGCGCTATCTGGATTTCGCCAGCGGCATCGCCGTCAACATATTGGGTCATGGTCACCCTGCGCTGGTGAAGGCGATCGCCGATCAGGCGGCGACGCTTATGCACGTCTCGAACCTCTACGGCAGCCCGCAGGGCGAAGCCTTCGCGCAGAAGCTGGTCGACAAGACCTTCGCCGACACGGTGTTCTTCACCAACTCGGGTGCGGAAGCCGTCGAATGTGCGCTCAAGGCGGCGCGGCGCTACCATTATGTCAATGGCGCGCCGGAGCGGGTGAAGATCATTAGCTTCACCAACGCCTTCCATGGCCGGACGCTGGGCACGATTTCCGCGACCAATCAGCCGAAGATGCGTGACGGCTTCGAGCCGTTGCTGTCGGGGTTCGAGGTTGTCCCGTTCAACGACCTTGAAGCGGCGAAAGCGGCTGTGGATGATACCACCGCCGGCTTCCTGGTGGAAACCGTCCAGGGCGAAGGCGGCATGACGCCGGCGACACCCGAATTCCTCAAAGGCCTCCGCCAGATCTGCGACGAGCAGGGCCTGCTGCTGATCCTCGACGAGGTTCAGTGCGGCTATTGCCGGACGGGCACTTTCTTCGCGCATGAGCAATATGGCATCGCGCCCGACCTCATGGCTGTCGCCAAGGGAATCGGCGGCGGCTTCCCACTCGGCGCGTGCCTCGCCACCGAAGAGGCCGCCAGGGGCATGGTCGCTGGCACGCACGGGTCCACCTATGGGGGCAATCCGCTGGCGATGGCAGCGGGCGAAGCCGTATTCGAGATCGTCGCGAATGACGAATTTCTCGCCAATGTCCGCAAAATGGGCGACCGGCTTCGCCAGAGCCTCGAGCAACTGATCCCCAATCATGATCATCTGTTCGATAGCGTGCGCGGCGTCGGCCTGATGCTCGGCATCAAGCTCAAGGATACGGCGGAAGCGCGTGGATTCGTTGCGCACTTGCGCGACAACCATGGCTTGCTGACGGTCGCGGCTGGCGAGAATGTCGTGCGTATCCTGCCGCCGCTCGTGATCGAGGAAAGCCATATCGCCGAATGCATCGAGAAGCTGTCGGCAGCGGCGCGGGACTATGAGGCCGCGGCATGACGCGGCACTTCATCGATCTCGCCGATGCGGGGAGCGCGGGGCTGACGGCGATGCTCGAGGCGGCAAAGACGCGCAAGCTCGCGCGTGCGGGCCTGCCCAAGGGCACGCCGGACGCTGACGCGCCGCTGGCCGGTTATACGCTGGCGATGATCTTCGAGAAGAACTCGACCCGCACCCGCGTTTCGTTCGATATGGCGATGCGTCAGCTGGGCGGCACGACGATCGTGATGGACGCGGGCTCGATGCAGCTCGGGCGGGGCGAGACGGTCGCAGACACGGCACGCGTGCTCAGCGGCTATGTCGACGCGATCATGATCCGCACCGACGATCATCAGAAGATCGCCGAACTGGCGAAATATGCGTCGGTACCTGTGATCAACGGGCTCACCGATCAATCGCATCCGTGCCAGATCATGGCCGATCTGCTGACGATCCTCGAGCATAAGGGGCACGTAGCGGGCGTCGAATGGGCTTGGTTGGGCGATGGCAACAACGTCCTCCACTCTATCATCGAGGCGGGAAGCCTGCTTGACTTCCCGGTGCGCTTCGCCTGCCCGGAAGGTTATGATCCTGACGCGGCGGTCGTCGCGGCGGCCAGAGCCCGGGGCGGCGATATCCGATCATCACGTAAGGCGGCAGAAGCCGCAACGGGCGCCGATGTGATCGTCACCGATACCTGGATCTCGATGGGGCAGGACCATGCCACAGCGAAGCTGGCGGCGATGATGCCCTATCAGGTCGATGAGGCGCTGATGACAACGGCGAAGGCCGACGCCGTCTTCCTCCACTGTCTGCCCGCGCATCGCGGCGAGGAAGTGGTCGATGCCGTGATCGACGGTCCGCAATCGCTGATCTGGGATGAGGCGGAGAACCGCCTGCATGCACAGAAGGCGGTGCTGCTGTGGTGTTTGGACAAACTCTGATACTGAAGGGCAGGCTTGAAAAGCCTGCCCTTCATGCCGAGATGAGGGCGTGATCACCGACTCCCCACATACCGCCGAGCGCCGCGTCGATATCGATATCGCGCTGGGGTTCACTATCCCGTCGCGCCATGCGCGCGGTCGTCTCGCGCGGCTCGGCCCGTCGCTCGATATCATCCTCGGCAGCCACGGCTATCCGCCGGCAATCGAGAAGCTGCTGGCGGAGGCGCTGACGCTTGCCGCGCTGCTGGGATCGACGCTCAAGCAGGCTGACGGCAAGCTGACGATGCAGGCGCAGGCGGAGGGTGGCGCGATCGAGTTGCTCGTCGCCGATTATCAGGCCGGGCAGCTGCGCGGTTATATCCGCCACGATCCCGCACGGATGGCGGAACTGCCGATCGATCCGCCCTTGTCGGCGCTGTTCGGCAAGGGATATCTGGCGATCACCTTCGATCAACCGATGAGCGGCGAGCGCTATCAGGGGATCGTGCCGCTGGAGGGCGATTCGCTGGCGCAGGCGGCGGAAAGCTATTTCGCGCAGTCCGAACAGCTCCCCAGCCTCGTCCGCCTCTGGACGAAGCGGCTGGATGACGGACGCCATCTTGCCGGCGGCATGCTGATTCAGCATTTGCCGGAGGGCGAGGAGGGCAGGGATCGCATACACACGAGGCTCGACCATCCCGAATGGGATCATGTCCGCGCATTGGCGCAGACACTGACGCTCGCCGAGCTAACCGATCCCGCGTTGCGGCTCGAAACCGTGCTCTGGCGGCTGTTCAACGAGGAAGAGGAAGTCCGCACGATCGACGCGATCCCATTGTCCAAGGGTTGTCGTTGCGATCCCGATCATATCCGCGGCGTGATCAGCCGCTTCCCGCTCGACGAGCGAAAGGAAATGGCCGACGAGGCGGGCGAAATCCATGTTGATTGCGAATTCTGCGCAAAGCGCTTCACGTTGGGACTCGCATCTTTCGCCTGACCGTGCCGAAGATCACAGCATTTGTAACGATATTCCGTCCATCTTGGGACATAGACCGTTTGTCGAATATGCGTATCGTTCGAATGGCATCGGAGGGATGGGCGACGTCGGATCAGCAGCGCCGGGGTGGCGCCGGGGGGAATAGATGCGAATCGTGTGGCGTGCGGGTGCGGTATTATTATTGGGGATTTTAGCCTCGGTGCTCACCGCAGCGCAGGGGCCTGCGCCTGCGCCTGCGCCTGCACCGGCTCCTGCTCCGCCAGCGCCCTTGTCGCTCACGGCCCTGACCCAGCTCGAAGGCGGCCTATGGCGGCTGGAAGCACAGGGCCTTCCGCGCAGGCAGCTATGTGTGGCGGACGGCAGCGACCTCATTCAGGTCGTTCACGATCAGAGCGGCTGTTCGCGCTTCGTCGTTGCCAACGAGGCGAAGAGCGCCACGGTGCATTACAGCTGCCAGGCAGCCGGCTGGGGCCGCACCACCATCCGCGTCGAAACGCCACGATCTGCGCAGGTGCAGACGCAGGGCATAGCCAAAAATGCGCCGTTTGATTATACGCTGGTGGCGCGAAGAGTGGGGGCGTGTGGTGGCTAGTCGAGTAGCCGGTAAACGCTCTTGCGCCGCATAGTTCAGGCTTGGGCTTCTTGCGCTTTACGCCATTCCGCAAACCACATAATGGGGTCGGGGTTGCCGTCAGCACGGCTCAGATCGACGATAAAAGGACCGAGTTTTTCAGGAGCGGTGACGGAATTGGGGTCCTCGTCAGGAAATATCCCGGCCCTCATCGCGGTGCGTATTGCGCCGGGGTTGAGGAGCACCGGCTTGATGCCGGTACCTTCGACTTCCAAAGCATAGTTTCGAACGAGGGCTTCGAGGGCGGCTTTGGACACGCAATAAGCCGCCCAGCTTTGCCTTGGCGATCGTGCGGCGCCGCTGCCGATGAAGATCGGTCGCGCTGCTGCGCTCTTCAGCAGCAAAGGATTTAGTGCTTGGATAAGCCGTAGATTACTTGTGAGATTGATCTCGAGCGCGCGCTGCCATTCGTCAATGTCGAGTTCGGCCATCGGCGCAATTTCACCGAATATGCCGCCGCCGATAACAAGTATATCGAGCCGCCCCCAATGCGCTTCGAGATATTCGGCAGTCTCGATCAGCGTGCCAGGCGCTTCCAGATCAACAATCGCACCGCTGATATTTGGCCCCGCCCGAAATGTAGTAAGCAGCCGATCAAGTTTGTCGGCGCTGCGGGTCGCAACGACGACCTCCGCTCCTGCCGTTAGAAGGGCGTGCGCGGCGGCGTTACCGATGCCGCCATTGGCGCCGATGACGAGCGCAACCCTTCCCTCGAGCCTATGGTCCGAAGCCATCAGCTCAAGCCCGGGGACCGATGACACGCTCGACCGCCTGGCGCAGTAGATCCATCGGCACGACCAGGCTGGGATGCGCGTGTGTCGCAGATGGCCCGGAGGGGCCAATCAGATCGCAGCAAAGCTTAGTATATCCGAGGCCGAGAACCCGCGATGGCATTTCGTAGTGAACGTGGCTGAGAATGCGGTCGAAACAGAGTTCGACGACATGGCATCCTGGCGGTGCAAAAAAAGCCGAAGTCAACTGCGCGCCATAGACGCCTACTATGATCTGCGCATCGCGAACCAGTGCGCATTGCTCGTCGACGTTGAGATGCGACATCTCGATGATCTCGAAACCATATTCGGCAAGGAATTCGCGAACTTCGTCTTCATTCTCGACACGTCGATGAATGGCGTCGCGCCGGCTGAGATAGAGACGTCTTTTACCAAGCTTGGGCACGCCGCCCTGAACGACAGTCCTTATGCGTTCAAATGCCTCGGGGCTTATCGCTGTCTGTCCGACATGTTCGCCGTTTTCGATCCAGCTTTCGGAATAAGGGATCGACGAAACCCACAGCCGTTCAAAAACATCGTCGCCTTCCGATCTGACAAGGATCCTATCCTTGTTAAAACCGAGGCGCTCGAGAAGCTCGATATTGTTCTTCGACGGCACATCGAAAAACAGAAGATTGAAAGCCTTGAATTCCGGTTTGTCGAAACAGAAGGCGAGCTTGCCGACGTTGTTCGTCAGGTAATGCCAGAAGTTCCAGTGCCCGCCGACCAGGATCGTGTCGCCCGGCACCTGCGTCGCGGCTTTGGCACGGTATCTCAGCATGTGATCCCTGCCGTCGGAGCGAACCAGCGAGTTGGTGTAGACGTTCAGGGGGTGGAAGACATTATCTCGCACCAAGGCGCTTTTGTCGGTCACGACCACGTGCTGTATTACCCGCGCGTTCGGGATGCAGGCCGTAACGACAGGTTTGACGTTGGCGACGATCGGCGTCAGTCGTTCCGCGCCATTGAGGAGGCTGGATCGCTCCCAATAATATTTGTTGTCGGGGGTCGTCGTGTTTTCCGCTTCGTAGCGGTTTTTCCATTCAAGAATCGAACACGCCTCGAGGTCGAGGATTTCTGCGTCACTCGCGCAGCCCAAATTGAGCAGTTTCAGACCTGCCGGATTTTTCCCGAGGTATAAGGCGCAGCCTACCGTGATACTTTTGCGCTTATCGTTTGCCACCTCATCGGGGTTGAGCGCCGCTAGCGAAACACAAAGGTCGTTCATCCAGCCTGACCTGAGAAGCGAGGCCCATCTCCGCGCAAGTGTCGCACTGGCGGACTGGATATTCTCATATGTGATGAGCTTTTTGTCGATCTCGGTTTTCCAGACAAGCGCGGCCGCTCCTCCGAGATCGCCTGCCGCCTGTCGCGCGGCGATTCTCAAACCTTCGTCATCCGGCGCGGATGCGCTCATGAGCGCGAGCAAATCGCTAGGCACCTTGCCCGATTCACCGAGGAAGGCGGCGCAATGATTACTCCACAGGAATGTCAGAACTTCTGCTATATAAGCATCTGTCACATCGCCATGGCGCAGTTGGGATATTGATCCGATGACGTCGCCGACGTCGATATCGTGAGAAAGAAGATGGCCAACCAATTTACCTGCGCTCATGCCGATGCGGTGCGCCCGTTCCAGCCCTCTCAGCGCACCCTGCGGCACGCCGCCTTTGAAATGCGAAGCGGCATAGGAAAGCGCAAATGGTGCGTGATCGGGAAATCGGTCGCTGCCACGACGGAAAAATTCTCGTGCGTCGGCTTCGTTATGTGCAACATCAAACTGTGCTGCCATCCTGCCGAGGATTTTCGGAGTCAGAGATGGATCATCGAAATCAAATGTCCAAACGGAGAGAGTATCCAGCGCCTCTTCGGCCATCACTACACTTTCAACAAAAGATTATTCGCGAATGCCCGGAGATTATACATAGGAACTCTATGACACGCAGGTGATCTACGATCACTATTTGCGGTCGGTTTTATCATGCACGAAGTCTCTAAAGTGAATTCGGTGAGATTACCGCCTGAGCTCCAGCATCATTCATCAACAGCCAGTTAACTTTGAACGCCCTAGCCGGCAACAGTTCCCTCCAGGGTCACGCTATCGCTATCGCGAAACACGGCCAGTTTCAACGAGATATACCTGCCGAAACGGCATGCCTCGTTGACGATTGCGTGATTCGACCGCCGAACGCATTGACGCCTATCGCGCTTCTTAAAAAGCCGCGGGGGCTCAAGGCCGTAAGTGCGGACGTGGCAGCGGCACTATGAAGCGTCCACCTTGCTTCACGAAATCGGAATTGGCGACGAAGAAGTCCGCGTAGTTCCATGACAGCAGGATCGCTATCTTAATGCCGCTCTCGAGCAATGCCTCGTCGCTCACCACTGGAATATGAGAGCCGGGCGCGACGAGCCCGACCTTGATCTCGTTGTTCTCCGAGATTACCGCCACATCGGCTGCCGTCAGCTTGGCGGTATTGAGCAGGGTATTGCCCTTTGCCGGTGCGCTGAAGGCAGCAACCTTCTCACCCCTGGCATTAAGATCGCGCACCATCGTCGCCAGTTGGGTCGTCGCCTCGCGCACATCGGCAGCGAAGCGTGCGTAGGTCGCGGGATCGCACACGCCCCATGCATCCTCGAAGGCGAGCAGATCCTTGACCGACTGGCCTTCGGGTCGCGCGCTTTCGTGGCCGATATAGACGCGCAACGCAGGCCCCGAAGCGCCGAACGCGATACGCTCGACCGCGAAGGGGCACATGCCCACCGTCGCGAGCAGCGTCTTGACCGGGGTCAGCGCCAGATAGCCGAGATGTTCGTGATAGATGGTGTCAAACAGCGTCTCGTCGACGGTGTCGACGATATAAGGGAATTCGAGCGCGAAGACCCCATCTTCCGCGAGCAGGGTGGCCAGCCCGCGCACGACATCATGGATGCCGTCGATATGGGCGAAGACGTTGGTCATCGTGATCAGGCTCGCCTCGCCGTGCGACGCAACGATGCTCTTCGCAAGGTCTTCGCCGAAGAAGTCGTTGAGGACCTCATGGCCCTTCTTGCGCGCGAATTCGGCAACGTTCGATGGCTCGACCCCGAGCAGGCGAAGTTGCCCCGCCGGATAGCGATCGAGCATGATGCCGTCGTTGCAGCCGATATCCATCGCCAGCGCACCGGCGGCAGGCTTGAACTGCGCGATCAGCCCGTCGACCAGCCCCTGATAATGGTTGCACAGCGCACGCGACGTTGAAGACAGATAGGCATATTTGTCGAAGATGTCGGCGCCGGCGACGACGTCGAGCAATTGCGAGCAGCCGCAATCGGTGCAGAGATAGACCTCGAGCGGGAAGCTTTCCTCGTCGGCGATTTCGTCCGGGCGGATGAAACTGTTCGAAGGCGGCTGCGCGCCGAGATCGATATAGGACTGGACGTTCCGGCTACCGCAAAAGCGACAATCGTCCCTCTTATAGTGGCTGAAACGCGCTCCCATTACGGCAGGTCCGCGAAGTCTTCGGCCTTGACGAGCGGCACACGCTTGACGTCGTCCTCATAGGTCTCGTGATCGCGCGGGTTGCGCGAGATCGTCAGGAACTGTGAATCCTGCGTAAAGTACATCGCGTGCTCGACGTTAGGCGGCGAGAAGAAAAGCTGGCCGGCCTTGATCGTCGTGCGGATCGGCTTCTCGTTGCTGCCAACGTTACGTTCCGAATAGATCAGCTCGCCCGAGATCAGATAGCAATAATGCCAATCGGTCGCGTGCCAGTGATTGGCACGGATCGAGCCCTTGACCGAGGTCATGATAGCTAGGCTTCGGGTCGTGATTTCCAGCAGGCCCTGGATCACGCCGCGGTCGTCGATGAACGGCTCTTCGAGCGGAACGATCGGATTGCCGATAACATAAGTAGGATCTTCTTGTTCAACCATTGCCATCACGTAAAACTCCAAAAAAATCGGTAGAGATTATCAGGCCGCGACAGGTGCCGCGAGGGCATTCCACAGATCGACCACCAGCTTGCCGGCGGGCGCAGGAAGGCCGCGATAGGCCTTGTGCGGCACGCCGACGACGATGATGTCCGATTTCTCGAGCAACTCTTCTTTCGTGACGAAGGTGTCGTGTTTAAAATATTCGTCCGAGTAGAGCACCTCGGCGCCACGGAAGCGCAGATTCTTGCCCAGCTTGAACTGCAGCGCGTCGCGAATGTCGTCACATTCGGCTTTGAACGCCATGCCGAGAATACCGACCTTCTTTCCGACCAGATCGCTGCCCGTCTTCGCGACGATCTGATTGACCAGGAATTCGGGCAGTCCTTCGTTCGCGCGCATCGCGGCGGTGCCAAGCTGGAAACTGTCGGGAGCGAATGCCGCGAGCTGCATCGTATCCTTGAGCAGACAGGGGCCGGCGGCAAAGCCCGGACGAGAGAAGCCTTTCAGCCGGTCATAGCCTTCGGTCATGGCGCGGTAGAGCCCGTCGAACGAGACGCCGTGCTGTTCCGCCACCATATAGAACTGATTGGCGACGCCGAACTGGATGTAGCGGAACGCGTTGGTGAAGAGCTTGCCGAGTTCGGCCTCGAGCAGTTTCACCTCGATCGTCGGCACGTTGATTCTATCGAATACCGATTTCGCAGCTGCGACCGAGGCTTCGTTGATGCCCGAGATGAGCTGCGGGAAAGCGCCTGTCTCTTCGATGGCGTTGCCTTGTGTGATACGCTCGGGACAGAAGCTTATCTTGGCGTCGATATCCCAACCGGCGAGCAGCCGCGCGATGCGCGATGTCGTGCCCGGGAACAGCGTGCTGCGCAGCATCAGATGCTTGTCGGCGTTGAGATGCGGCCGCATCGCCTCGAACAGGCCGATGATCGCGACGAGCTTCGGATTGAGATATTCATCGACCGGCGTGCCGACGGTGACGACGATATGCTCCGAATTGCCGACATCGGACAGCTCGGCGCTAACATGCAGCGTCTTGCCGACGACGCGGGTGAGGATGTCTTGCGCACCGAATTCCATGAACGGCATCTCACCGGCGCTGACGGAGGCGCGCCGCGCCGGATCGGTGTCGATCAGCACGACATCAAAGCCCGCATCAGCCAGGATCAGCCCGAGCGGAAGGCCGATATGACCGCAGCCACCGACGATGGCGACGTCATAAAGGGGCTTCACTTCGGGCCCTCCGATACAGGCTGCTCGTGGCGATTATTCTCATACCAGCTCATGGTCGGTTCGAGCCCTTCCTTCAGAGTGAACCGAGGGGCAAAGCCCAGCGCAGCAAGTTTGGCGATGTCCGGGCACCGCCGCGAGGTTTCTCCCTTTGGGGCTTCGGAGGGCGATACGACGAGATCGAGGCCGCGAAGCTCACCCATCGTCGAGACGAGGCCGCCGATCGTCACTTCGTCCATCGTGCCGATATGATAAAGATTGAGATGCTCGCCCTTCTCCAGCACGGTTATCACGCCATCGACGAAGTCGTCGATGTAGATGAACGAGCGAGTCTGTCGGCCATCGCCCAGAATCGGAAAGTTCAGCGGTCCGCCCTGATGCGCCTTGGCCACGTCCTGAAGCCGCATCGCGAATTGCGGAACGACATGCTCCCAGCCCATGTCCGGCCCATAGACGTTATGCGGCCGAAAAATCGTCACCCGGTCGAAATCGGTACGCCCCCAGTTGATCGCCATCAGCTCAGCGATGATCTTGCCACCGCCGTAGGAATAGCGCGGGTTGAGAACGTCGGGCACGGCGAGCGGCGCATCCTCCGCCGTCGGTACCATCGGCGGCGACTGATATACCTCCGAGCTCGATGCCAGTGTCAGTTCGCGCACGCCGTGCTTGCGACAGGCGTCGAGCACGTTGAGCATGCCACGCACGCCGACATCGAGGACAAGTTCGGGGCGATCGTAGAAGAACTGGGTACCATTCACATAAGCGAGATGAAGTACGGAATCGACGCCTTCCACAGCTCGATCGACAGCTGCGGCGTCGCGGATATCGCCGATGACGAGTTCAACCTTGTCGGCAACATCGCCTAAACGGCGTTCGCTGCCGCGTGAGTTATTGTCGAACACTCTTACTTTATGACCGTCCTGGACGAGGCGTCGGACGCATGCGGCGCCGATAAAACCGGTCCCGCCGCTTACAAGATAATGCAAACCCAACTCCTTGGAACACCAAGATGGCGAAAACGCCGAGAATGATGAGGCACGCCCCGTGCCGATCGATGTGTGCACCGTAACATGGGACATGGAGGTCGCAAGCCCAAAACCTAACCTTTGCGTAAATCCCGATGCCCAGAGCAAATAAGGAGGTATGGATATTACATCAGATATCGCGTCGACTGTGGTGAGCTACAAGCGGTGCTCCGAATATCTGCTGCCAACCGTCATTGCATGGCGCAACGTCATCTGCGATCAGCTTTCTCGCACTCAGCGGGCGGGGGCATTTGAATCAGGCGGATGACGATAAGGGCCTTCTCCACGATTGGCGTTTTGAGCCATCGCGGGTTGCAGGCTGGTTCCATCGCGAGCGGATCAGGGATTTTCTTTTCCGCCTTTGCCGGGCCCCGCGGGCGCAGGTTTTGCGATCTGTCACATCTGATACTCGCTGGATCCTGTATTTCGCCTACTTGCCCGGTGGCAGCCTCACGCCCGCGCATCGCTTCACGCTCGCACGTCTGGGGAAGGAGACGGCCAAGCTGCTCGTCATATGTGCCGCGCCCGGAACCGAAGATGTCCCAGCGGAACTCCACGATCTCGCCGATGCGCTGATCTGGAAGGGCCTCTCGGGCTACGACTTCTCAGCCTATAATCTCGGCCTTCGCCACATCGCGCAGATGTCGCCGGGTAGTGACGTCTTCATCCTGAACGATTCGGTGCTTGGCCCCTTCGGCGATCTCGGCGACTTCTTCGATCGGGCGCAATGGGACCTGACCGGCATGACCGGGTCGCGTCTCGAAGAAAATCACATCCAGTCCTATGCCTTCATCCTGCGCAATGTGACACGCTGGCGGCTATGGGCCTTGAAGTCGATCTTCCTGCCCTTCGGGGCGTTCGACGATTTCGCTTCCGTCGTGCGAAGCCAGGAAACCCGGATGGCGCGGGTCGCGGCGAAAACTATGAGTGTCGGCGCCTTATGGTTCGCCGAGCGCTATCCTGAAAATCCCGATCCGACGCTGTTCACCGCCGATGTGCTGCTCGATCAGGGCTTCCCTTTCATCAAGAAATCGGCGCTCGGGAAATATCGCCAGGTCATTGGCCCGGCAATGGCCGACGCGCTCGATGCCCGGCTCGCGGCGTTCGGCCATCCCCCCTTCCCGTGACGGGTGGAAGCGGCGGCAGCTGTGACGCCATGAGAGCCCGATTCCTGTCGGAGGCGAACACATATAGCGCTTCCACCGCGGACGATCAGGCATTATGCGGCGCGCATGTCTCAAAATGCTAAAGCTGAGGGCCGCCGCGCGATCGTGCTGCTGTCGGGCGGTCTTGATTCGATGGTGTCCGGCGGGCTGGCGCGCGAGCAGGGTTTCGCACTCGCGGCGTTGACGATCGACTATAATCAGCGGCACCGGATCGAGCTGGAGGCGGCGAAGCGCGTCGCGGCGGCGCTGGGCGTCGATCGCCACGTAACCTTGCCGCTCAATCTGCGCGCCTTTGGGGGCTCGGCGCTGACCGCCGATATCGATGTCCCCAAGCAGGGCGTCGAGCCGGGCATTCCCGTTACCTATGTGCCGGCCCGCAACACGATCTTTTTGTCGCTGGCGCTCGGTTTTGCGGAGGCGACCGGCGCGCGGGACATCTTCCTCGGCGTCAACGCCCTCGATTATTCGGGCTATCCCGATTGCCGGCCCGATTTCATCGCGGCGTTCCAGAATTTGGCCGATATCGCCACGCGCATGGGCGTCGAGGGGCAGGGCTTCACGATTCACGCGCCGCTGCAATATATGACCAAGGCCGACATATCGAGCGAGGCGGCGCGGCTGGGGCTGGATGCGGGGATGAGCTGGTCCTGCTACGATCCGACGCCGACGGGCGAGCATTGCGGATTGTGCGACAGCTGCCGGCTGCGGTCGAAGGGTTTCGCCGATGCGGGCCTCGTCGATCCCACGATCTACGCCGTCGCTCCCTGATGGGCAGCTATGCCGTCAAGGAGATGTTCCTGACCCTGCAGGGCGAGGGCGTCCATGTCGGCCGCCGTGCCGTTTTCCTGCGCTTCTCCGGCTGCAATCTGTGGAGCGGACGCGAGGAAGACCGCGCGACCGCCGATTGCACCTTCTGCGATACCGATTTCGTCGGGATGAACGGCGATGGCGGCGGGCGTTATCCAGATGCCGATGCTCTGGCGACCGGCGCGGCGGAGCTGTGGGGAGACCATGACGCGCCCTTCATCGTGATGACGGGCGGCGAACCGCTGCTGCAGATCGACGGTGCGCTGCTCGTGGCGCTCAAAGCGCATGGTTTCGAAACGGCGGTGGAAACCAACGGAACCCTTCAACCGCCGGACGGGATTGACTGGATCTGCGTCAGCCCCAAGGCCGGCACCGATATCGTCCTGCGAAAGGGCAATGAACTCAAGCTGGTATGGCCGCAGACTGCGATTAATCCTGACGAGCTGCTACAATGGGACTTCGATCATTTCCTGATTCAGCCGATGGACGGGCTTAATGCGGTCAGTACGAGGGAGGCCGCGATCGGCTTCGTGCTCGATCACCCGCGCTGGCGGCTATCGACGCAGACCCACAAGTTGCTCGGCATCCGTTAGACGGCACTATGTTTCACGCGTGGGCGACTGAACAGCGCGCCTTCAGCGAACCGTTTTTGTTCCAGCAGCTTTCGTCCAGCGAAGGCGTGTGCACGGGGATGTAGAACGTCCGCCGCGTGTTCAAAGTGTCGCCGGCGGGGACCAGGCTGTTGCGAAACTGCCGCATCCGCGCGACCGCAAGCGCGGTGAGCTTGCCGCGCCCCAGGCTTCTAGCCTCGCGGCCGATCGCGCTTGCTGTCTCGCAGAAGCCGAGCTGCGCATGCATTGTCGAAAAGCCATTATAGGTCCGCGTCGTGTACTGATCGAACGCCTTCTGCCAGCCCTTTGGCTGGGTGCGTTTGAAGTAGGCGCCCAGTGCCGCATAGGCCGTGTTGAGCTCGGCTGCGTTTTTCGAGAGAAGGTCATTATAGTTCGGGACCGTCATCAGCATCGGCGAAAACTGGCATTGCAGTGCCGCGACGTTCAGCCCGGCGCGCATGTTCCACAGCAGATGTGCCTGAAGCTCGGCGGGGGTGGCCTTGGGCATGGCCTGACCAATGCCGGGCTCGTCGCCCTTTGACGGCGCCGTATCGAATGTGGGCTGAAACCAGAACAGATAGGCCGACGCGGGGCTGGCCCCGATCAGCATCGCCGTCAGCGCGAGCACGGCCCCCAGCTTGCGAAACGCCATATGCTTACTCCTCACCCAACAGCTTCCACGGCCCGAAGATCATATGCCATTGCTGGCATTGTCTGCGATTGTTCCGTCATCCGCGGCAAGATTGCCGCCGGCCTGATCGAGCGTGGCGCTCTCGACAACCGTCATGTCGTTCATCGTTCCGTCGCTTGCATTCATCTCGACGATGTTGGTGTTGTCGGTGGCGGCCTTCTTGCCGCACGCCGCTACCAGGACCAGGCTACCGATCAGCGCGCCGCGCAGGGCGATGCCGAAATATGAACGCATGCGAACTCCTCGAAACCATGAAGTGCCTGACGATAGTGCGAACGACTCGACCGCTCAAGCGGCGTCATCGATCTTCGCGCCACGACGCAACGCATCGAGCATCGCCGGAAAGCGGCGCCGGAGCGCAGTGTCGAGGCGTTCCATGTCGGCCGGAAGGGCGAGTCGGGCGACACTGGTCACCGGATAGTCTCCCAGACCGCACGGCACGATGCCCGAAAAGTGCGACAAGTCGGGATCGACGTTGATCGCGAAGCCATGGAAAGTGACCCAGCGACGCACCCTGACCCCAATGGCGCCGATCTTGGCCTCGTCGGCTCCGTGCCCCGTCCAGATGCCGATCCGCCCCGCTTCGCTACGCGCCACGACGCCGATATCGGCGAGCGCCGCAATCAGCCAGTTTTCGAGGCTGGCGACGAAATGACGCACGTCGCGGCCGCGCTTTTCGAGGTCGAGCATCAGATAGCCGACGCGCTGCCCGGGACCATGATAGGTGTAGCGGCCGCCCCGGCCCGTTGCGTAGACCGGAAAGCGGCCGGGCGTCAGCAGCTCTTCCGCAACCGCGCTCGTGCCGCCGGTGTAGAGCGGGGGGTGTTCGAGCAGCCAGACCGCCTCCGGCGCTTCGCCGGCACGAATCGCGGCGGCGCGCGCCTCCATATCGGCCAGGGTCGCCTCATAAGGGGCGAGGCCGGGCACAAGCCTCCATTCGATCGCGCTATCGTCTACCGGGTTCATCACAACAGTCTATTGTGTCGATCATCCGCGGGATCAAGCCCATAGGCGATTGCCGTGATCGCGTTCCAACCCTAGGTCACGATATTCAGCGGAGTACGGAATGGCGAGTTTTTCGATCGGCGCGGCGTGGGAAGACATGGTCGGCTTCGTGCGCCGGGAAAGCGGCATATTGGTGCCGGTATCGATGGCGACCTTCGGAGTCGCGGCAATGCTGCTGGCATTCGTCGTTCCCCAGGGGCTGACGCCCGGCTCGCCGCCGCCGCCCGATGCGGGCATGTTGCTGATGATCCCGGCAATGCTGCTCCTCGCACTCGGCAATCTCGCCGTGACGATCCTTGCGCTGGTGCCGGGAACGAGCGTTGGCGAGGCCTTTCGCCGCGCCGCGTTGCGCTTGCCACGGATGATCGCGGCTGGACTGCTGCTGTGCCTGGTGCTGATGTGCGCCTTGTTGCTGGCGTCGGTGGTGGTCGCGCCCTTTGCGCGTAACGTCACGACCGCCGCGCTCATCATCACGCCGGTCGTCGTAATATTGTTGTTTGCCTTTGCGGTGCCGGCGGTTCTGCTCTCGCCGGTGGTGGCGATCGAGTCCGTATCGCCCGTCGGCGCGCTTCGCCGTGTGGCCGAATTAGCCCGGGGCAACGTTGTGCGACTGTTCGCGATCATCTGTCTGGTCATTCTGATGACGTTGACGGTGTCGCTGATCGCGACCGTCGTGATCACTGCGGTGGTCAAGCTGGCGACGCTTGTGTCCGGCGCCTTGTCCTTTGTGACGGTGCTGGGCGATATCGTGCTGGCCGCGATCAGCGCGCTGCTGTCGATGGCCAATGCGGCTTATATCGCCTTCGCCTATCGCCGGATGCTTGGCTGAAGCAGCGGCACATGTGGCGCGGATTCGGGGGCGAGAACCCCGGCGATCCGCGGGTCGGCAAAGGTTTCGATCGCGCGCTCGAACGGCACGAAGCCATGTTTGCGGTAAAAGGATAGCGCGCCCGGATGATCGAGCGTGCAGGTATGAACCCACATCCGCTCTATGCCCTTGCGCCAGCCCAGGCTCAGTGCCTGCGCCATCAGCCAGCCGCCATGGCCCTTGCCGGCCAGTTCGGTCACGAAGCCGAAGAACGCGATCTCCACCTCGCCGGCTTTGCGGAAGTCAAGTTCGAGGATGCCGATCTCTATGCCGTGCCTGTCCGCCACCGCGAAAATCTCGACTGCGGGATCGTGAATGATCGCGCTCAGCGATCCGTCGCTCATCACCAGGCGCGAGAACCAGATCCAGGGCTCCCCGATTCGGCGAAACAGCGCGCGATATTTGTCCGGCGCCGGCGCCTTCCAGCGAATCAGGCGAAATGGCGCCGGCGGCGTCATTTTCGGCCGTGGCTTCTCGCGCATCTCAAGCGACGTCACTACCGCCGCCAGCATATGGGGCTCGACTGGAACGAGCGGCACCGCTGGCTATTCCCAGGTCGCGATGGGCGGCAGGCTCATCAGGATCGCATCGATATTGCCGCCGGTCTTGAGCCCGAACGCCGTGCCGCGATCATAGACAAGGTTGAATTCCGCATAACGGCCGCGAAACGCGAGCATCCGGCGCCGGTCCTCGTCGCTGACGGCGATGTTCATCCGCTTGCGGACAAGCGCGGGAAAGATATCGAGAAAGGCATCCCCGACATCGCGGGTGAAGGCGAAATTCGCTTCGAAGCCGGCACCGCCAGCATCATCGTCGGCGCAATCGAGATGATCGTAGAAGATGCCGCCGACTCCGCGATGGACCTTGCGGTGAGGAATCCAGAAATAATCATCGGCCCATTTGCTGAAGCGATCATAATAGTCCGCACCATGCGCATCGCAGGCTAGCTTCAGACGATCGTGGAACGCCGAAGTGTCTTCGGCATAGGGCAGGGGTGGGTTGAGATCGGCACCACCGCCGAACCAGCTTTTGGTCGTCCGCAAGAAGCGTGTGTTCATATGGACTGCGGGGACATGCGGATTCGCCATGTGCGCGACCAGGCTGATGCCGGTCGCAAAGAAGCCGGGATTGTCTTCGCCGGCACCATGCATCGTCTTGGCGAACTCGGGCGAGAAGACGCCACCGACGGTCGAGACATTGACGCCGACCTTTTCGAAGACCTTGCCTTTCATCAGCCCCTGGACGCCGCCGCCGCCCGCGGCATCGGGATCGTCTTCGCGATTCCAGGCGGTGTAGGTGAAGCGCGCGTCGCTGCCGGCTTCTGCTTCGATCGCCTCGAATGCGGTGCAAATCCGGTCGCGCAGCGATTCGAACCAAGTGCGCGCGGCCTGCTGCTGCGCATCGAGGGTCAGGGTCATTCGGGCCATCCTTTGGTTTGCCGCAGCGCTTCGGCGAGCGCGATGCCAGCCGAGACCGCGACATTCAAGGATCGGAAGCCGGGACGCATCGGAATTCGTATGCGCAGGTCGGCGGCATCATGGACGTGATCCGGCACGCCCGCTCCTTCCGATCCGAGCAGCAGGATATCGTCCGGATCGAACCGGGCATCGACCAGCGTCACAGCGGACCTGGTCGATAAAAGGACGATCCGACCGCCCCGGTTCGCATGGAAATCCGCCCAGTCGGCATGGCGGACGATCTCCACGGCGTCGGCATAGTCCATGCCTGCACGTTTAAGCGCCCGCTCGGAGAAGGCGAATCCGCAAGGTTCGATGATGTCGACCGCCACGCCGAAACAGGCGGAAAGTCGCAGGATCGTGCCGACATTTCCGGCGATATCGGGCTGGTGAAGGGCTATCCGCATGGCGCCGCTCATATGCGAATGTATCGCAATGCGGCAATAATGGGAAAATGGGATTGGCAAAGGCATTGAAGCGGCGCTATCAGCGCGCCAGCCGCCGGGGGATTGCGGGCGGTCGCGTGTGGGCAAGGGGGGCGGACAACCGCTGTTTTCCTGGTCCAGGCGCCGGCATCGTGGCAGCGCAAAGGTTCCGGAATGGCGACGCTCGAAACTACTGATACATCGGCCGATGCAGCTGGAGATGGCGTTCGCCGTCGCGACTTCATCAATATCGCTGCCGTCAGCTTCGCCGGAGTCGGCGCGGCGACCGTAATACTTCCGCTGGTCAACCAGATGAATCCTTCTGCCGATGTACTTGCGCAGGCGTCGATCGAGGTCGATCTCTCGGCGATCAAGGAAGGGCAGGCGGTCAAGACGATCTTCCGCAAGCAGCCGCTGTTCGTGCGGCACCTGACGGGCGCGGAGATTGCGGCGGCCGACAAGGTCGATCCAAGCTCGTTGCGCGATCCGCAGACGCTGGAACAGCGTACTGTGGACGGCAAGAAGCAGTGGCTGATCACGATGGGTGTCTGCACCCATCTCGGCTGTGTTCCGCTGGGTGCCGGCGAAGGCGAAGTGAAGGGCGAGTTTGGCGGGTATTTCTGCCCTTGCCATGGTTCGTCTTACGACACCGCGGCGCGCATCCGCAAAGGCCCGGCGCCGAAAAATCTCGAAGTGCCGAAATATGCCTTCAAGTCCGAAACAATCGTGGCAGTGGGTTGAGGTAGACAGATATGAGCTTCCCCTGGGCAAAACATTACGAGCCGAAGCTGCCGCTGATGAAGTGGCTCGACGACAGGCTGCCGCTGCCGCGTCTCGTCTATAACGCTGTAGGTGCCGGCTATCCGGTTCCCCGCAACCTGAATTATTTCTGGAACTTCGGTGTGCTTTCGGGCGCAGCGCTGGGCATCCAGATCATCACCGGCATCATCCTGGCGATGCACTATGCCGCCAACGGCGCGATCGCCTTCGATTCGGTCGAGCACATCATGCGCGACGTGAATTCCGGCTGGATGATCCGCTACGCCCACGCAACGGGCGCCAGCTTCTTCTTCATCGTGGTCTATCTCCATATCTTCCGCGGTCTTTATTACGGGTCGTACAAGGCCCCACGCGAGATGGTGTGGCTGCTCGGCCTCGTCATCTATCTGCTGATGATGGCGACTGGTTTCATGGGCTATGTGCTTCCCTGGGGGCAGATGAGCTTCTGGGGCGCCAAGGTGATCACCGGCCTGTTCGGCGCGATCCCGCTGGTCGGAACCCCGATCCAGACCTGGCTGCTCGGTGGTTTCGCACCCGACAACGCCGCGCTGAACCGCTTCTTCTCACTCCATTATCTGCTGCCGTTCGTGATCGCGGGTGTCATCATCCTGCACATCTGGGCGCTGCATATCCCTGGTTCGAACAACCCGACGGGTGTCGACGTTAAGGGTCCGCAGGATACCGTGCCGTTCCATCCGTATTACACGGCAAAGGACGGTTTCGGGCTCGGCGTCTTCCTGATCATCTACACGCTCGTTCTGTTCTTCGCGCCGAATTATCTGGGCCATCCGGATAACTATATCCCGGCAAACCCGCTCTCGACGCCGGCGCATATCGTGCCCGAATGGTATTACTGGCCCTTCTACGCGATCCTGCGCGCCTTCACCTTCAACATCTTTGGCATTCCAGCCAAGCTGCTGGGCGTGGTCGCGATGTTCTCGGCGATCCTGATGCTCTTCTTCCTGCCATGGCTGGACAAGTCGCCGGTGCGCTCGGGCAATTATCGCCCGACGTTCAAGAAGTTCTTCTGGATCCTCGTCGCAGATGTGCTGGTTCTCGGCTGGTGTGGCGGTGCCCCGGCAGCCGAGCCCTATGTGATGATCTCGCAGCTCGCCGCAGCCTATTATTTCGCGCACTTCCTGATCATCTTGCCGATCGTGTCGCGGATGGAAAAGCCGCTGCCGCTGCCCAACTCGATTACCGAGGCTGTGCTCGAAGGTAAGAGCGGTTCAACGCTCTCCACCAGCACTCAGGCCTAAGGGGAAAGATACGTCATGGTTCGTCCTATCGCATTCCTCGTCGGCCTCGGTTTCGTCGGCATCCTGCTCTACTCGCTGCTGATGGGCTCGATCGCCTATATCAGCGAGCCGGCGATGCCGACTGCCGAGCATGAGTTCCATCTGCATCCCAAGGAACTGGAACTCGCTTCGAACGGGCCGCTCGGCAAGTTCGATCGCCAGCAGCTGCAGCGCGGCTTCCAGGTCTACAAGGAGGTCTGCTCAGCCTGTCACTCGCTCCACCAGGTCGCCTTCCGCGACCTGACCGATATCGGCTTCAGCGAGCCCGAGGTGAAGGCCATCGCCAAGACCTGGGCAACCGAGGTTCCCTCGATCAATCCGGAAACCGGCGAGCCGGCGACCCGCAAGGGCACGCCAGCCGACAAGATCCCGACGCCCTATCCCAACGAGGTTGCGGCGCGCGCGGGCAACAACAATGCGTTGCCGCCGGATTTGTCGCTGATGACCAAGGCGCGTCATGACGGCCCGGCCTATGTCTATTCGCTGCTGACCGGTTACCAGAATCAGCCTGCGGCGCTCGTCAAGGAGTTCCCGGACTCCAAGACGCCCGCGTCGCTGCATTACAATCCGTATTTCGCGAACCTCAACATCGCGATGCCGCCGCCGCTGGTGGCTGACGGACAGGTAACCTATTCGGATGGCACCAAGCCGACCGTCGATCAGATGGCCAAGGACGTCTCGGCGTTCCTCGTCTGGACGGCGGAGCCGAAGCTGGAAAATCGCCATCGCACGGGGGTCGCGGTCGTGATCTTCCTGCTGATCGCAACGGTTCTGGCCTGGTTCTCGTACCGGAATATCTGGTCCGGCATTAAGCACTGAGCTTTCGGGCAGCGCGAAACGATCGAAGGCCGTCCGGGATGACCGGGCGGCCTTTTTTTCTATTGAAATTGTTCGCTTTATTCCTGTCAAGCGCTTCGACGGCGATGGCTGGTTCGGCTCCGCACTGGTGGGAGCAGGGGCCGCCATTACCTCGTCTCACTGGCCGCGTTATCGATAATGCTGGTCTCTTGTCGCCCACGACGGAGCATCGCCTTGCGGCGCAATCGGCTGCGCTCGAGGCGAGAACGGGCCACCAGTTCTTTATATTGACCGTAGCCAGCCTCGACGGACAATCGATCGAAAATTTCGGGCTCAGGGTCGGGCGAACGTGGAAGATAGGTCGTGCCAGGGAGAATGACGGCGTTCTGCTCATCGTCGCGCCCACCGAAGGCAAAGTACGCATCGAGGTTGGTTATGGTCTCGAGCAAGCGCTCGATGATCCGGCGTGCGCGAAGATAATCCGCAATGTAATCCTGCCGAAATTCGGCGACGCCCGACTGTCCGAAGGCATCGAGGCGGGAGCACGGGCGATCATTGCGCGAATTTCGCGCTGAGGTGCGCGATATCAGTCAGGCGGGGTTCGCGTCGCCCGGCGTCCGTCGCGGCTGCATGTTGGTGACTTTTAGCGTCATCACCGGCTCTTCGTGCTGGTTATACACGATCAATGCGAAGGTGACGAAGCCCATGTCCGGCCGGGATTTCGGGGCGCTGGCCTTGAGCACCTCCGCCTGCACGCTCAACCTATCGCCGGGATAGACCGGCTTCACCCAGCGCAGTTCATCGACGGCGTTGCCGCCAAGCGAGAAATGGCCGTCCTCGGTGCCTGCATCGGTCAGCATCCGCATCGTCATCGCACAGGTGTGCCAGCCGCTCGCCGCCAGCCGCCCGAAGATCGGGCTCTTCGCAGCCGCTTCATCATCGAGGTGAAAGGGCTGCGGGTCATATTTCGAGGCGAACTCGATCACCTCTTCGCGGGTGACATGGTAGGCCCCAACGCGTTCGATCTTGCCGACCGGATAGTCTTCGAAATAGCGCATCTGCCAATCAGACGTTGAAGCGGAACAGCATGATGTCGCCGTCGTGCACCAGATAGTCCTTGCCTTCGGAGCGGTATTTGCCCGCATCGCGCGCGGCGGCTTCGCCGCCCAGCGTCACATAATCCTGATAGGCCATCGTCTCGGCGCGGATGAAGCCGCGCTCGAAGTCGCTGTGGATCGCGCCGGCTGCCTGCGGGGCCTTCGCCCCCTTCTCGATCGTCCAGGCGCGTGCTTCCTTCGGGCCTACGGTGAAGAAGGTGATCAGATCGAGCAGTTCGTAGCCGGCGCGGATCACGCGGGTGAGACCGGTTTCGGCGAGGCCGAGATCGGACAGGAACTCGGCGCGGTCGGCGGGGTCGAGCGTGACGATCTCGGCCTCGATCGCGGCAGATACGATGACGGCCTTTGCGCCCTCGGCCTTCGCCTTCTCGAACACCTTCGCGGAGAGTGCGTTGCCCTCGGCAGCGGCCGCCTCATCGACATTACATACGTAGAGCACGGGTTTGGCGGTGATCAGTTGCGCTTGTGCAAAGATGCGGGCTTCGTCCTCGTCCTTCGGAACCGTCAGTCGCGCCGGCTTGCCTTCGCGAAGCAGATCGAGCGCCTGGCCGAGCACCGAGGCGGTGATTTTCGATTCCTTGTCGCCCTGCGTTGCCTTCTTCTGGGCGGCGGGGACGCGCTTCTCGAGGCTTTCGAGATCGGATAGCATCAGTTCAGTTTCGACCGTCTCGGCATCGGCGATCGGATCGACCTTGCCTTCGACATGGGTCACGTCTCCATCGACGAAGCAGCGCAGCACATGCACGATGGCATCGACTTCGCGGATGTTGCCGAGGAACTGGTTGCCCAGGCCTTCACCCTTCGACGCGCCACGAACGAGGCCGGCGATATCGACGAAGCCGAGTTGGGTCTCGACGATCTTGGCCGAACCGCCGATCTTCGCGATCTCGTAAAGCCGCGGATCCGGCACCGCGACCTGGCCGACGTTGGGCTCGATCGTGCAGAAGGGGTAGTTCGCCGCCTGCGCCGCGGCGGTCTCGGTCAGCGCATTGAAAAGGGTGGACTTGCCGACGTTCGGAAGCCCGACGATGCCACAACGGAAACCCATAGTATCTCATGTCCTTTGGAATGCGCCCGCCGATAGCGGCAGACGCATCCAAAGGCCAGAGATGGTTCAGATGATGTGAGTCGGCGTGGTCGCGGGGTGCGGCCTCGGCGTGCTGACCGGCGTCACCACGGGCGCGGCTTTTGCCGCAGGGGCGGGAGCAACCGTGGGGGCGACGCCGGGCTTCGCCACGGCAGCGCAACCGTCGGACGCCGTGCGGACCACCTTGGGCTGGCTCGATTGACCGTCCGAGCTATACGATACCGTTTGGGTGCAGCCATTGGAGTCGGTGCTGCTCGACACATAGCTGAAATGCGCCACGCCTACCGGCTGTCCGGCGGCGTTGGTCAGCGTCACGCCCGGGTCATGGGCAGCCGGCGACTGTGCGGCCATGCTCGAGATTTGCCGGAACATCGCCTCGCTCTGCGCCTGCATCGCAGCGGAAATACGCTGCATCTGCGCGAAGGTGGAATCGGGGCCGAACGCGGCCTCGAACAGATCCGCGGGTGCGGTGGGCTGCGCGACGAAAGTGACTCGCGGCGGGGTGTCGCCGATATACTGAACCCGCTCGACGCGGCCATCGGGCAGGGCGACAAGGATCGTCTTGGGTCTGGCCTGCTCGGCGGCGAAAGCCGCTCCCGCCAGAGCGACGCCGACAGCGCCGACGATCATGGCTTTCCGAGTGAAACGCATGAGTTTGCCTCCTTCGGTGGAATCGAGGGCGGAAATTTATTTCGGCGAAGCTGAACCGGGGACTAACGGAGCGCCTCGGAACGGCAAGATCGCCTCATAATCGCTCAATCGCGCCGTGCCGGGGACGCGCATCCCGTTGCGAAGCATGAACGCATGTTTGACGATCTCGGCCTGCTGTTCGATCCCATAGAGCGCGAATGCCTTGCCGGGCGCCAGCGTATAGCCATAGAGGCAGAAGGGATGGCGCATCAGCGGCAGATACCAGCGACCCTTCTGCTGGGCCTGCCAGACATGCACCATTTCGTGGACAAACAGCGCCTGCCAGGTCGGGCTGCTCGTGGCGAAGCAAGCGCGGTAGGTCGCGCCATCCGGATGGCACCATATCTCGCCATCGGGGGCCATGATCACATTGCCGGGCTGAAACGGCCACCAGCGTCGCCGGTTGATCGCGATGCTGTCGAGATCGATCGCGTCGCCGAATACCGATCGTGTCAATGCCCGCTCGGCGGCGGTTAACGCGCGGCGGTGGTCGGCGGGCGCTGGCGTCATAACGGATTGAGCTGCATCGCGTTCACACATGGTATCAGAACCTGAAGCAACGGAAAAAGATCAATCGGCGAGCCGCCGCGCGACCTCATTCATGAAACGCACATCATCCTTCGCGGCAAGCCAGGGCGCTTCTGCCGCGATTGCCGCCAGCATATCGGACAGCGGATCGATCTCCGTCTTCACGTAATTGCCGAGGACATGACCGGTGACCCGATCCTTATGCCCGGGATGGCCGATGCCGATGCGGACGCGGCGATAGTCGTTGCCGATATGCGCCTCGGTCGATCGCAGGCCGTTATGTCCGGCGGTGCCGCCGCCGATCTTCACCTTGATCTTGAACGGCGCGAGATCGAGCTCGTCGTGGAAGACGGTGACGTCGCTGACCTCGGCCTTGAAGAAGCGCATCGCCTCGCCGACCGAACGGCCGCTTTCGTTCATGAACGTCGCGGGCTTGACGAGCAGGATGCGTTCGGTGCCTATCCGGCCCAGGCTGGCCCAGCCCTGAAACTGTTTCTTCCATGGCTCGAAGTCATGGACTTCGGCGATCGTATCGATCGCCATGAAGCCCACATTGTGCCGGTTCATCGCATATTGTGCGCCAGGATTGCCGAGACCGACCCATATTTGCATGAGGTGCCTATCGGGCGATCGGAGGCAAAAGAAAAGGCCCGGCGGATTGCTCCGGCCGGGCCCTGTTGTTTTCGCGAAAGTGCGAAGGGCTCAGCCCTCCGAACCCTCTTCCGCTTCCGGCGCGGCGTCATCGGCTGCGGCGGCTTCTTCAGCAGCTTCAGCCTGCTCGGACTTCAGCGCCGATGGTGCGACGATGGTGGCGAGCGTCAGCTCGCCGGAATCGACCGCCTTCGCGCCCTTTGGCAGGGTCACGCTCGAAAGATGGATCGAGTCGCCGACCTCGAGACCCTTGAGCGAGATCACGATCTCGTCGGGGATGTTCGCTGCGTCGACGATGACGCCCAGATCATGCACGACCGTGTTGAGCACGCCGCCACGCTCAAGGCCGGGCGAAAGCTCGGCATCCTTGAAGTGGACGGGGATGTTGACGGTGACGGTCGTGTGCTCGCCGATACGCAGGAAATCTGCGTGCAGCGGGCGATCGGTGACCGGGTGGAACTGAACGTCCTTGGGCAGGGCGCGGATCTTCTTGCCGCCGAGATCGAGCATGACCACGCTGTTGAAGAAATGCCCGGTGTGGAGCAGCTTCATCAGCAACTTCTCTTCGACGTGAATCGCAGCAGGTTCCTGCTTGTTGCCGTAGATTACGGCGGGGACGCGGCCTTCACGACGCATGGCACGGGAGGCTCCCTTGCCTGCCCGATCACGCGTCTCAGCCGACAGGTCGAGCACTTCGCTCATAACATGTCTCCAGTTCGCTTGGTGTTTCAAAAACCCGTACCGCCTCCAGGGATGACCGGAACGGGATGCGCGCGCATACAGGCCAGAGGCCGCGATTGCAAGCTGCGCTATCGCTTGAACGACAATGTCAGCCGCCCAGTCCTCGGCCGCACTGGCGTTTCCTGATTGCGATCAGCCACGCCGAACGGGTTTCCCATGGCGAAGCGATTGCCATGGCCATTGAACAGATTATCAACCGACAGCAGCACTGAGACCGTCTTTCCCTGCCAGCCGGCATCGGCTGCAGCCGTGGCATAATTGCCCTGCGGAATGTCGAGCGCCGGGCCAAAGCCGACGAACGAGCGGCCGGTATATTGGCCGGTTGCGGAAAGCGACCAGGTCGATGATTCCCCGCCTTTCCAGCGATAGGCGACGCGACCGTTCGCAGACAGGCGCGGCGTATCCGCAAGATCGTCGCCATCCTGCCGCGAGAGCGCGATGATTGGATCGGAAAGCTCGCTCCTGTTGAGGAAAATCGCGGCGCCGATGCTAAGCCCGGCGACCGGTACCCAGTCGGCGTTCGCTTCGAAGCCGGAGATGCGGCCGCTGCCGATATTGGTGGTGTAGGGAAAGCCGCGGCGGTCGATCAGATCGGCCTGAATATCGCGCCAGCGGGCGTGAGACAGGCTGGCCGATGCTGACAAGCCCGTCTCCGTGTTGCGCTGCAGACGCAGCCCGGTCTCCACGACGCGGATCGTGTCTGGCGTGAAATCGGCAACCCTACCGACGCCGGGGGCGACGGCCAGCCCGCCGGTGCGGAACCCAGAGCCATAGCGCGCGAACCACACAAGGCGCGGCGAAAGCAGCATTTCGGCCGCCAGCATGGGGCTTAGGCGGGTGCTTTTGCGTCCGCCGAGATATGAGGCGCCGGCGCGGACGAACGTCGGCGTGCTTTCGGTCTGTGTGTGCGTCAGCCGGCTGCCAGCCGTGATCGACAGCGTCGATGTCAATGCGAGGGTGCCTTCGCCAAAGGCCGACAGGTCGGTCGCACGATTGATAATGCCGGTGATGTCCAGCGGCTGGCGGACCGGCCCCAGCTCGCGCTGGATAGCGTCGTTATCGTCGAGATAGGATAGGCCGACCAGCCAACTGTTGCCGTTGGAAACCGAGCGCGAAAGCCGGATTTCATGCGTGACCAGTCGATTGCGATCATGGGTATCGTAAGCAATCGGAGAATTTGGCCGCAGGCGGCTGGTCGCGTCGAACCGGTCGTCGGAATGATGCTTCACCATCCCGGTCGCACTGATCAGTTGCAACCCGCTGTCCCAGACTTTGCCTACCACGAGCTCGCCCAGCTGGAAGTCGCCCTCGAAGGGTTGGGCGATAGTCGAACTGCGTGCGAGCCCGCCCATGCCGTGGATCACATATTGCGTGTCGGGTGCCTCTATCCGCTGGCCGACAAAGCCCAGGTCAACGGTCCAGCCATCGCCGGGCTTCACACGCAGCGCTGCGCGGCCGCCGATCGTGCGGCTGCGATTGATGTTGCTGAGCTGCCGTCCAACATCATCGACATAGCCGCCATCGCGCGATCCATAGCCGACGAGGCGCAGCGCTGCGGCGTCGCCGATCAGCGGCACGTTGATCATGGCGGCCAGTTCGTAACCCGCGGCGCCGCCCTTCGTGCCGGCGATCGCTGCCGACCCGCTGGAGGCGAAGGTCCCCAGCTGCGGGGCATTTGGGGTCAGGCGAATGACCCCACCGATCGATCCTGCCCCATATAGAGCGCCTTGCGGACCTTCGAGTACCTCGACCCGGCCGACATCATATAGATTCAGATTGGGGTCGGCGCTGTTATAACCCAGCTGAGCCTCGCCGAAATAGACCGTGGCGGTCGATCGTGTCGGCCCTGCGAAGCTGCTGTCGGCAACGCCGCGAATGAAAAGCTTGTTGCGCCCATCGCCAAGTTCGGTGGTTTGCAGGATCGGCATTGTGGCGGAAATGCCATGCATATCCCGCGTTGCGCCCGATCCAGGCAGCGTCTGACCATAAGTCGGAATGATCGTGACGCTGCCAGGGAAACGCAGCAGTGGCGCGGCGCGTTTGCTGGCAGTAACAACGATTTCGGGAGCGCTGGCCTGGCTGGTCGCGGGAGCGGACGCTGCGGGAAAGGTGCTCGTTTTGTGCGGTTGCCTGACGATACGGAATGTCGTGTCATCGATCTGCACAGCCCGATAACCGGTTTCCTTCAGCAGTCGATTCAGCGCGGTGCGGGGAGACAGGACACCGCGTACGCCGGGGCTGCGTGCAGACGCGACTCCGGGGTCGGCCGTACCAATATTGGCACGCGCCTGTTGTGCGAAACTTGCCAGCGCTCCCCCGAGCGGACCCGCTCCGATCTCGAACGCAAATTGTTGTGCGGCAAGAACAGGAGTGGAGGCGAAAGTCGAAAAAAGCGCGGCTGCGATAACGGACCTACTGGTCCTCATTGCCCCGTGACGTAAGCATCCAGTCCTCCCCAACGCGCCGCCAGTCTGCATTCAGCAGGGCGGCAACGCGGGGTATCACCACATCGTTTGATCCGGTCAAATGAATCGTGCCGGTGAAGCTCTGTTTTGATAAGGCCGGAGCGATACGGAGCTTGGCGCCGGTCGATCTTTCCACGGCCAACGCGACAGCTTCGACCGGTGTATTGCGGAAGCTCACCATCCCATGTCGCCAGCCGCCGACGCTTTCAGGGGCGATGCGGCTGATCGCGGCGCGCCCTTCGGCATCATGAATTGCCAGCGCCATGCCCGGGCGCAGCGTCACGCCTTGTTCGGCCTGTTTCAACATCACCGCACCCTCGGCGACCTGCACGCCGAGCCGTGGCCCTTCGCGGGTCACGTTGAAGACTGTTCCCAGATCCTGGATCGCGAATTTGCCCGAATGCAATTCAAACGGGTGTTGAGCATCATGGCGGACACGAAAGGTCGCTTCGCCGCTATCCAGCGCGGCATAGCGATTGTCGCCGTGCTTCAGCGTCAGCCGGGTACCACCGTTCATTTCGACTGACGTGCCATCATCGAGCTTCACGATCCGCGAATGGCCGGGTGCGGTATCGATCGTGTAAAAATTCGACGCTGTTTGCTGCTGCTGCTGCTGCACCATGACCATCGCAACCAGAGCCGCAGCGATCGCACCGCCGCCGGCCAGCGACCAGCGATAAACGTTGCGGAGCGGCGACGTATCGTTTGCGGCAATCAGCGGCTGATCGATTTCCAGCGACGGAGACAACATCGCATCGTCCATCGTGATGCGATCATATGCGTCACGATGCGCCTGATCGCTTTCCAGCCACAAGACGAAGCTGTGCCATTCCTCGGCGGTCGCATCAGCGAGCCGAAGGTGCCAGTCGATGGCCTGATCGACGATATCAGATACTCCAGTCGTCAACGGTTGCAGTCCTCCTATAAATCATGACGTCACTGCGTTCAGCTTTCCGCAATAATATCTCGCCCGCGGTCGTGGATGCGCCGATAGGCCTGCTGGAGCAGTTTTTCCACGGAGCTGAGGCTTATGCCCAGTTCGACGGCAATATCCTTTTGCGCCATGCCCTCGAATCGAAACAGGCGGAACACACGTGCGGTGCGTTCGGGCAGCGCGGCGAGCGCCGCTTCGACATGGCCCAGCCGCTCGCGGGCGATCAGGATGCGTTCCATATCGGGCATCTCATCTGCAGCCGACTGCAGGTCGTGCCATTCGGTGTCGCGCGACGCATGGCGCACTGATGATCGGCGGCGGTCGAAGACGAGGTTGTTGGCCATCCGGAAAAGATAGGCTGCGGGCTGGGCGATCGGGCCGGGCGCCACCGTTTCGAGCTTGATCCAGAGATCCTGAAGAACATCTTCCGCGTCATCCGGATTTCCTGTCCGCGCGGTGAGTAGCCGCAGGAGCATCTGACGTTCGGCAAGGAAGATGGCGCGGAGGCCGGACCCTGTCATGCGGGCCGTTTCGCATCGCGCGCGAAAAAGGCGCACAGGATCGCGACGGCCAGCAAGCTCTGGATCAATCCATGCCAGCCTGCGCCGTCAATCCCGATCCACCACAGCAGCGCGGGCAGCAGCGGATACAGCGCGAGATTGGTGAAAAGCGCCACCGCCATCGATCGCTGTGGCCTGCCGAGCGCGGTGAGGCCTGCCGCGATGGGCGCCGAAGCAAGTGCCGCCAGCCGGCCTATCGCGACCAGAATGAGCAGCGTGGTCCCTCCGGTGAAAGTGCGGCCACCCAAAAGCACGAGAAGATGCCCCCCCGTCAAAGCCAGAATTCCCACGATTGGCGCGGCGACCAGCGCTGCCATCTGCGCACTGCGCCACACCGTGTGACGCAGAAGAGCGAATTGCCTCTTTGCAACCTGCTCGGCAAGTACCGCGTAGCTCGCCTGCGACAGCAGCACGGCCGGCTGCTGGAGCAATGCCGATGCGCGCTGTGCCAGCGCAAGGAGGCCCGCCGCGGCCGGGCCGAGAAACCAGCCGACCGTGAGCGGCGCGAGATTCGGTGCAAGCTCGCGCAGGGTGATGTCGAAATTGGTGATCAGGATGAAACGGCCGAAGCCGCCGCGTTCGCGCAGCACGCCGCGCCAGGGGCCGATGAGGCGCTCGCCGGCCATCAGCCGGCGCCATGCGTGCAGGCCAAACAGCCACATCACTACACCCTCCACGACCGAAGCGATCAGCCACACCGTTATGAACCCGACCAACCCGCCGCCGATGAACCACACGATCAGCGCACCGCCCAGCCGCACGATCGGCGAGATGGTCTGATGTACGCCGATGAGATCGAACCGTCCGGCGATCTGCAACAGGCCCTGTGGTGTCGCCCGCACCGTTGCGAGCACCGCGATACTATAGGGAACGGCCATCAGCATCGCGTCCGAAGACCAGCCGAGGCCCGGCCCCACCAGCGGAACAAGTGTGGCCGCGACGATCATCGCGAACAGCCCGAAGCCGATCTCCACGACGGTCATGAAGCGCACGATCCTAGCAAGGGCGGCGACGTCGCCTTCCTCCAGCGCCTGTGCGCCGTAGCGGACGACACCGTGGAATCCCGAAAAGGCGACGATGCTCCCCAGCAATACGGCATAGGCATTGACGAGGATCAGTACGCCATAGTCGGCGGCGCCAAGCGTGCGGGTGACGATCACCAGATAGACGAGGCTGAGCAGGCCAGCGACGGCCTTGCCACCGAGCAGATGGAGCAGGTTTGCGATCACGCGCCGCACGCCCGCTTTCGGTGAAGGTGCAACGGTCGATGGAGGCATGGCTGAAGGGGCGGGTGGCATTGATCGGGCTTTAGAACGATGGTTCGCGGATTGCACCTTTTCGGTTGGTCTCAAAATCGCGCCCGATCCAAAAATCTTCTGCGGTTCTTTCGGGGCAGTGGCGTCATGCCAGCATGAGGATAGGTTTCCTGTTTAATCACGACCAGGTTCACCAGGTCGCCCACGCCCTTCCTGTCGCGCTCGCCATGCGGAAGAATAATCCCGGGGTTGAGGTCGTTGTGATCACGACCAACGACCAACTGAACCAAGAGGTGTGCCATCTTTCGGCCCGCGTTGGCCTTCCGATCGATCCGTTGCAGATCGGCCTGACAAGCAGCCTGACCCGTTTTGCCGCCCGCCATCTCGAGGCGGTGTTCCCGGTCACCAAGCTATGCATCTATCGCGACAATCTCGATCTCTTCCGCAGTTTCGACGCGCTGGTCGTGGCGGAAAAGACCTCGCTGCTGTTGAAGTCGCGCTACAGGCTGGATAATCTGAAGATAATCCACACCCGCCACGGCGCTGGTGATCGCGCGATCGGGTTCGACAAGGCGAGCGCTGGGTTCGATCATGTTCTGGTTTCCGGCAGCAAGATTCGCGAAAGGCTTATCCGCGACGCCGGCCTGGCGCCCGACAGCATGAGCACCGTGGGATATCCGAAGTTCGATCTGATGCCCGATACGCCACCCAGGCTTCCGCTTCAGGCGAACGGAAAGCCGACAGTGCTTTATAATCCGCACCCGTCGCCGCATTTGTCATCCTGGTTTGAAGATGGCCGGGATGTGCTCGAATATTTTCTGAACGATCAGCGGTACAATCTCATCTTCGCGCCGCATGTCATGCTGTTTCATCGCAAGTTCGTGGTCACGATCGACAAGCTGAAGATCGATCGGCCGGGCAGGATCGAACAACGCTTTTACGATGCGCCCAATATCCATATCGATCTCGGCAGCCGCGCATCGACCGATATGACATATACGGCCGCAGCCGACATCTATCTGGGCGATGTCAGCAGCCAGATCTACGAGTTCCTCCATCGGCCGAAGCCGTGCCTTTTCATCGACAGCCATGGCGTCGATTGGCGGGGGAACGCCAATTACGCGCATTGGCAGGCAGGCGATGTGATCCCCGACGCGAAGAATCTGGGTGATGCGCTCGATCGATCGGTGCAGCGCCATTATCGCTATCGCCCGGTCCAGCGCGAGCTGTTCCAGCGCAGCTTCGAACTGACGGCGGAACGGTCCGCCGATCGCGCGTCGCGCGCAATCATGGGCGTGCTCGAACCGACAACGCCGATGCCGATGTTCGACCAGCGGCCTGCTGCCCCGGTTGCCGCCGAGGTTGCGTCCGGAGCCCAGGTCGCAGCCTGAGATGGGACTGCGCAAGGATATCTGGCGGCCGGCGATCGTGGAGGCGTCCATCGCCGACATTGTCGAGCGCGGCTCGATCGAGGGGTTGCCGGTGCATTGGCTGCCGCCGATGGGGTCGTTCGAATTTCTCGCCGATCCGTTCGGGCTTTGGCGCAACGACAAGCTCTATCTGTTCGTAGAAACATATGATTATCGTGTGCGCAAAGGCGCGATCGAGGTACTGATCTACGATCGCAGCTTCCGCCTGCTCGAACGGCATATGGTGCTCAAGAAGCGCTGGCACCTTTCCTATCCCTTCGTATTCGAAGGCGAGGGCGAAACCTGGATGCTTCCCGAGGCGCATCGATCGGGCCGGCTGACGCTCTATCGGGCCCGCCATTTTCCGACGCGCTGGGAGCCGGCGCATTTCATCGAACTCGATCATGTCCCTGTCGATGCCACGCCGATATGGCACGATGGCCGCTGGTGGCTTTTCTACACATCGGCGAGCCGCGAGGAGGACAAGATGAGCGCGCTTCACATTGCCTGGGCGAGCCAGCTCAAGGGGCCCTGGCATCCTCATCCGATGAATCCTGTTCGTCAGGATATTGCGAGCGCGCGGCCCGGCGGCACACCGTTCATTGCCAATGGAAAGATCGTGCTGCCGGTTCAGGATTGCAGCGAAACCTATGGTGGCGCGATCCGGCCACTCATGATCGAGACGCTCACCGAGGCTGATTTCGTGGCCGAGGTCGGCGATCCTCTGAATGCGCCTCCATCTTTTGCGCCGTTCGTCGAGGGGTTTCATACGCTTGCATCGGCCGGTGATGTCACGCTTATCGACGTGAAACGTACCGAATTGTCGGCGCACGGATTGTCGATCGAGATCACGCGCGAAGTCAAAAAGGTACTCCGCAGGGCGCGTAGCTAAAAGGCTTTCATCCGGTCGATGATCGCACGGCCGGTTGCTTCGAAACGGTCTGGCCCGAAACGATCGAGAACCTGCTCGCGAGCCGATGCGCCCATGCCAGCCAGGGTCTCGGGCTGTTCGAGCAGCTTTTGTAATGCCCCCGCCAGCGCATCAGGATCGCCGGGGGGGACGGTCCAGCCGCTTACCCCGTCCTGAATCGAATGAGGTAATTCGCCAACAGCAGATGCGATGACCGGCAGCGCCGATTGCATCGCCTCATGGGCGGCGATGCAGAGCCCTTCCGACAGCGAAGGCTGCACATAAAGGTGGAGGCTGGTCAGAAAGGCCTGCGGATTTTGAACATATCCGGGAAAATACACATTGTGCAGGCCGGCATCCCGCACCTGCGTTTCCAGAGCGTCGCGTTGCGCACCTTCGCCGTGGATATGGAGCTCGCAGCGTATCGCAGGATCGATCCTGCGCATTGCTTCGATCAGCACGTGATAGCCTTTGACAGGATGGAGCCGGCCGAGGCTGCCGATACGGACAGCTTCGCCTGCTTGCCAGCGCGTCGCTTGTGGCGCTTCGGCATCGGCGCGGAAGATCGGCCATTGGATCAAGCGATCTGGTCCGACGCCCAGCCGCTCGGCCGTCAGTCGCGTCACCGCCTCCGAATCCCCGATCCATAAACGCGATAGCCGCTGCCCGATCCGCAGCAGGCGGCGATTGGCGGGCTTCAGGAAAGCCGCATGCTGCCAGCTGGTGACCGGCAGGTGCCGCCGCAACCCCACGAGCTGGCCCAGCAAGGTGGCGCGGGTCAGCGACGTCCACAGATGCGTCGCTCCCCATGCCCGGATTTCGGCGTCGAGCCATCGCCAGGCGGCCACATGATCCTTGTCGCCGCCCGGACGGACGATGACATCGAGCCCGGCTGCTTCGAAAAGGGGAAGGGCGCGGCCGTCGCGTCGCGTGAGCGCGAATATCTTGATATCGGCACCGGCGCGCCGGAGGACGTCCGTAACCGCCGGCACCGGCGACGCGGCACCGCCACCCTCGACAGAATTGATGATGTAGGCGATCCGCATCTCAGCGACTTAGGGGCCGATCTAGCGAGCTGCTATGAGATTCGCAAAGAGGTCGAGATACGCGATCGCGACCGGCTTCATCCGATGGCGCGAAACCGACCGGGCAAGAGCGGCGGGATCGGGCGGCGGTGCGGCGAGCAGGTCGCGTATCGCCTCCGTCAGTGCAGCAACATCCCGGATGGGAACGGTGCGGCCGAAGGCCGCGTCGCCGAGCAGTTCGGTCGTTGCGGGAGTACAGGATGTCGCGACGATCGGACGCCCCGCCGCCAGCGCCTCGACGAGAACGGCCGGATAGCCTTCAAAATGCGATGGCAGGACCACGATCCGCGCTACATCGAGCCAGGACCTTATGTCCTGCGCATAGCCGGGAAAGCGCACCCGATCGTCCATCCGATGCCACCGGACGCGCGCCCGCAAAGCTTGTTCTGCAGGGCCTGCCCCGACGATGACAAGCCTGGCGACCGGATCGCTCAGCGCGGCGAATGCGTCGATCAGATCCCTGAATCCCTTTTCGGGAACGAGGCGGCCCGCGGCGACGATCGTTTTTCTGTTCGGCAATGGCAGCGGCGCAGCAATGTCGTCTTCCAGCGCCGGCAGCGGGATCGTCAGCGCGCGTTTGCCGCCGGCGATGGCGTTCGCCTTGTCGCGCGCGAAATTGGAGAGTGTGACGATCGAGGTTGCCCGGCGGAGCATGTAACGCATTCGCAGATTGAAGGCCTTCTGCCGCAGCCATCCGCGCTGCGGCTTGTCGAGCGCAGCGCTCACATGGGCGACTATCACCGGCCGGACAGCCTCTGGAAGCCGCGCGAGTGACGGAATTATCGACCAGTGGAAATTGCCGGGTACGAAAACTCCATCGACCGGCTCACGGGCGAAATAAGCGGCCGCCTTTCGGGCAAGTTTACGGCGCGATCCCCGCTCTCGTGCGATCGGGGTGGGCGCCCTGGCGATGCGGACACGAGGGTCGAGCAGCGCGAGCAACGGGCCTTCGGTCGATCCGCAGAAGATAGTGACGGCGGCGCCGAGCTCGCACCAGGCGCGCGCTAGCCGGATCGCGATGCGTTCCGTGCCGCCGAGCGCGAAATCATGGATGACAATGCCCAGCGACAGCGGCCCGGGTTCGACCTGGCCCCGATAGATGGACGCGCCGGAGGTCCTCATTTCGGAGCTGCCGACCGCATATGTCATGCGTCGGGCCCCGGTGAGCGATGCGACTGCCAGTCATAATAGACGATATAGCCGACATGATCCGACAGCATCGTTCCGTCGCTTTCATGTCCGAACGGAACGGAGATGCCGCGCGGGCGAATCGTCGAAGACAATCCTGCTGATGTGATCTGGAGATCTTTGGACTTGCGCAGCGAGTAGCGCGAATCGGGCGACAGCGTGGCCGCGCACGCTGCCTCTTCCGCCGCGCAGCGATGCAGTGAATCCCAGTTCTCGGCATCGGCAGCGCCGTTCCACCAGCGGCGCGCGCTCGCGGCCATGATCGCCTTGCGGCTCTTGTCCTTGCCCATGTTGAAGTCGCCCGCGACGATGAGCGATGCATGGGGCGCGATATTGTCCTGCAGGAAGCGGCCAAGCGCATCGACCTGCGCGCGATAGGCGATCAGCGATCGGCCGCGATCGACACCGGACGCCGCGCGCGAATTGAGATGGGTATCGACCACGGCAACGGGGGACGCGATGCCCGGCACCGCGATCAGCGCCATCACCGCGCCCTTGTTGGCAAGGCAATCGAAGCCTGCGCAGGCATAGCTGGGGAAGACCATATGGCGGACCGCAAGGATTGGATAATCGGACATGATCTGAAGGCCGCTACCGACCAGCTTGCCCAATCGCTCGCCGCTCAGAAGGCTCGACGACTTGGCGAATGCGATCTGCTCGGCTGTGCTCGGCGCGGCGCCGGCGTCGTCGCTGTCGGGGCCGTAGGCGATATAGCGATAGCCGGCTTCGGTGCCGACCCGCCGGGCGCCATCGGAGAAGGCTTCCTGCAGCATCACGACATGCGGCTGTCGCCCGGCTGCGCGCAGCTCGCGCAAGCGCGTGGCGATCCGGCCGAGCGCCTCGTCGCGGCCGAAGCGTACCGGCCATGGCAGCCCTTCGACATTATATGTCATCACCGACAGTCGCGCATCGGCAGGAAGATTGGCGACGGCAATCGGCGTGTTGCCCTGCGCGGGGCGGACGATGCTCGGCACGATCAGCAATATCAGAAGCAGCGTCAGGGCGGATGCGATCTTGCGCAGGTTCGCATATCGGGCCGCAAAAATCATGAACGTGAAGCCTTGTGTTTCAGGAATGACGCCACCGCTTGCCCGCGCCCGCAAAGCAGCGATTCGATTTTCCGGCACGCGCCGATGCGGCCTCGCTTGCGGCATCAGAAACCCAATGTCGCCTTGAGGGCCAGGCGCTGTTCGGTACGCCCGCGCATCGCCATGGCGGCTGCGTCGGCAGTGGAAAGCCGGTCGCTATGGGCTTCGATACCCACGCGTAAGGGCGCGGCGAGCGCAAAGCTCGGGCTGTAGTCGATCGCGAGGATCATCTGTTGCGCGCTCGGCGAAGCGCCCGTCGCGAGCTGCACGCTGCGCCTGATCCCACGGCGCTGGCTGGTCGCGTGATCGATCACATAGCCGGCCGAAAGCCGCCAATGTTCGGCGTGGATCCAGTCGGCGCGCATCCCAATTGACTGGATTGTGGAAACCTTGCCCTGCTTCAGGTCGGCGACCGACCGCCGCTTCTCGACCCCGCCATTCAGCGCGATGCCGAAGATATTGTCGTCCGAAGCGCGCGCATCGTATCGAAGGCCCATCATCGCTCGGGCGACGCGGTCACGTGGGGCGCTGATAAGCTCGACGCGTTTGCGCTTACGCCCGAAATTGCGTTCGGCCGTGAGCGACAACAGACTCTGATCGTCGCCATTGGCGAGCAGCCTTACCCTTTTCGCCTGATCGACGATGCCGACGATGTCATCGTTAGACAGCCTGATGCGGCTTTGCTCGGCATCTGGGGCGCGGCGCCAGCGATGCGACGACGCCAGCAACGCCGGGGTGCTGTTCGCGGCGCACTCGGCGCACTCGGTGGCCGCCGAGGCCGGAAGTCCCTGAACCGCCGCAGCCATTGCCGCGACGAGCATCGTCTTCATATATGTCACTGCTTCGCCCCCGAAACAGAATAGCGAGGCGCATATCGCCGCTATCCGAGGGGTAGACGTCGCCGGTAGGAGCGGCCCGCATTAGACTTTGGTCTAAAAGTGGGCTCCGCAATCTTTTCATGCGGTTTGAAAAGAGATTCAGGCGGCGTCAATCGCCGACATCACCATCTTGCCGGCACGAACGCTGAACGCGAGCCTTCCCTCGACAAGCGCGAGTGCGTCCTTGCCGAAAATATCGTAGCGCCAGCCGTCGAGCAGTGGCAGTTCGCGCACCCCCGCGGCGAGCAGCTCGAGATCGTCGGCGCGGGCAATCAGGCGCGGCGCTACATCGGCATCGCGCGACCGGACCTTGAGCAGCAGCTTGAGCAGATCGGCGATCAGCGCGCCTTCCTTGCCCAGGCCGGGCTTGCGGTCTTCGCGCGGCGGCATCTCTTCTTCGCTCAACGGCGCGGCTTCGCGGATCGCCGCCATCAGGCGCGCGCCGATATCGTTCCCTGCCCAGCTTGGCGAAAGGCCGCGTACCTTGGCGAGATCGCTTTGTTCGCGGGGCGGGTGGCTCGCCATATCGGCGATTGTCTCATCCTTGGCGATGCGGCCGCGCGGAAGGTTTTTGCCGCGTGCCTCGCGTTCGCGCCAGGCACCTATTGCCTTGAGCCGGCCGAGCACATCCGGCTTGCGGCTGGGCGCGCGGATGCGCGTCCAGGCAAGCTCGGGCAGATTGGCATAGCTCGCGGGGTCGCTGAGCCGCTCCATTTCGACATCAAGCCAGCCGCCACGGCCCGTCTTGCGCAGCTTTTCGAGCATCTTCGGAAAGAGTTCGGAGAGATAGGTTACGTCGCCGATCGCATAATCGATCTGGCGCTTGTCGAGCGGGCGGCGACCCCAGTCGGTAAAGCGCGCGCCCTTGTCGAGTTTTACGCCGATAAGCGTTTCGACCAGGTTCGAATAGCCGATCTGCTCGCCAAGCCCCATCGCCATCGCCGCGACTTGCGTATCGAACAGCGGGTAGGGGGTCTTGCCGGTCAGGTTATAGACGATCTCGAGATCCTGTCCGCCTGCATGGAAGACCTTCAGCACGTCCCTGTTCTCGACCATCAGATCAAGCAGCGGCGTCATGTCGAGGTCCTTCGCCTTGGGATCGATCGCGGCGGCCTCGTTGCTGTCGGCGATCTGGATCAGGCACAGGTCCGGCCAGTAGGTGCTCTCACGCATGAACTCGGTATCGACCGCGACGAACGGAGATTGAGATAGTCGGGCGCAGAGATTGGCGAGAGTGGCGCTGTCGGTAATCAACGGGTGAATATGCATGGAGCATTGATAGACGTGTCTCCGCGCTTGACAAGCACTGCACGCTCGCGCGAAGCGCACCCCCTGCCAAAATCACCGGAAAGTTGAATATGCACGCCTATCGCACGCACCATTGCGGCCAGCTCCGCGCCCAGGAAGTGGGCTCGCAGGTCCGCCTGTCCGGCTGGGTGCATCGCAAGCGCGACCATGGCAATCTGCTGTTCGTCGACCTGCGCGATCATTATGGCATCACGCAGATAGTCACTGACATCGAGTCCGAGGCGTTCAAGCTCTTCGAGCGGCTGCGGGTTGAATCCGTGATCACGGTGACCGGCGATGTCGTCGCGCGTGGCGCCGATGCGGTGAACCCGAACCTTGCGACCGGCGATATCGAAGTCCGCGCGCGCGAAGTGTCGGTGCAGTCGGCGGCGCAGGAACTGCCGCTGCCCGTCGCGAGCGAGGCCGATTATCCCGAAGATATCCGCCTTCGTTATCGCTTCCTCGATCTGCGTCGCGAGCGTATCCATGCGAACATCGTGCTGCGTTCGAACGTGATCGCATCGATCCGCCGCCGGATGATCGATCAGGGCTTCACCGAATATCAGACGCCGATCCTGACAGCGTCCTCGCCCGAGGGCGCGCGCGACTATCTGGTGCCGAGCCGCGTTCATCCCGGCAAATTCTACGCCCTGCCGCAGGCGCCGCAAATGTTCAAGCAGCTGCTGATGGTTGCCGGTTTCGATCGCTATTTCCAGATCGCCCCCTGTTTCCGCGATGAGGACGCCCGCGCCGATCGCTCGCCCGGCGAATTCTACCAGCTCGATTTCGAGATGAGCTTTGTCACGCAGGAAGATGTGTTCGCCGCGATCGAACCCGTACTCCACGGCGTTTTCGAAGAGTTCGCGCGCGGCAAGGCGGTGACGCCAGCACCATTCCCCCGCATCGCCTATCGCGATGCGATGTTGCGCTTCGGCTCGGACAAGCCCGATATGCGCAACCCGATCGAGATCGTCGATGTCACCGACCATTTCGTGGGTTCGGGCTTCGGCCTGTTCTCGCGCATCGTCGAGGGCGGCGGCGTGGTTCGCGCGATTCCCGCCCCGGGCGCGGGCGCGAAGAGCCGCAAATTCTTCGACGACATGAACGATTGGGCGCGTAGCCAAGGCCATGCCGGCCTCGGCTACATCAACATCAAGGACGGTATACCCGGCGGCCCGATCGCCAAGAACCATGGCGAGGAAGCCACCGCAAAGCTGATCGCCGCACTCGCCCTCGGTGCCGACGACGGCGTGTTCTTCGCGGCCGGCAAGGAACTGCCCACGTCGAAGCTCGCCGGTGCTGCTCGCACGCGGGTCGGCGAGGAACTCGACCTGATCGAAAAGGGCGTGTTCAAATTCTGCTGGGTCGTCGATTTCCCGATGTACGAATATGACGAGGACGCGAAGAAGATCGATTTCAGCCACAACCCCTTCTCGATGCCGCAAGGCGAGATGGATGCGCTGGTGAACAAGGATCCGCTCGATATCCTCGCTTATCAGTATGACATTGTCTGCAACGGCGTCGAACTGTCGTCCGGCGCGATCCGGAACCATAAGCTCGAGGTGATGTACAAGGCTTTCGATATCGCCGGCTATACGCCCGAACAGGTCGATGAGAGCTTCCCCGGCATGATCAACGCCTTCAAATATGGCCCGCCGCCGCATGGCGGATCGGCGCCGGGCATCGATCGCATCGTCATGTTGCTGGCCGATGAGCCCAATCTGCGCGAAGTCGTCGCCTTCCCGCTCAATCAGAAGGCGGAAGATCTTATGATGAACGCGCCGTCAGCCGTATCGCTCAAGCAGTTGCGTGAACTCAATATTCGCGTCGTGGAACAGCAGAAAAGCTGAGTCTTCGGCCTCTCTCGCAATTTGCCGGGCATCATCCTATGCTGTCCCGCTTATGGACAGCGACGCAACCATTAAGCATCTCCTGCGCTTAAAGCGCCGTTCCCGTCCCTTTATGGACGAGGAGCATGATGCGGCTGTGGGGCGTGGGTTGGCGATCGATCTGACAGATTATGAGCGGGGGCAGGGCTTCGACGGCGATTATGATTCTGCGCTGAAAGCGGTGCAGAAGCGGCTTGAGCATGTCCAGGTCGCGCATATCGTCTGCAAGCTTCGCACCATGATCGTCTTCGAAGGCTGGGATGCGGCGGGGAAGGGCGGCGCAATCCAGCGTCTGACCGCCGGCTGGGATCCGCGCTACTTCCATGTGTGGCCGATCGGCGCGCCTACCGACGATGAGCGCGCCAAGCATTTCCTCTGGCGCTTCTGGACGAAGCTTCCGGGCGCCGGGGACATTTCGGTGTTCGATCGCAGCTGGTATGGGCGCGTTCTCGTCGAGCGGGTCGAGGCTTATGCGACCGAGGCGCTGTGGCGCCGGGCCTATGACGAGATCAACGAATATGAGGCGCAGCAACGCGCCGATGGCGTCAATATCGTCAAGCTGTTCCTGCACGTCACGCAGGAGGAACAGGATCGTCGCCTTCGCGCTCGTCTCGATCATCCGTGGAAGCGCTGGAAGGTTACGCCGGACGATTTCCGTAATCGTGCCCGCCGCGCCGATTATCTCGATGCGATGGCCGAGATGTTCCGGGAGACCGACACCCGCTGGGCGCCTTGGAGGGTGATCGACGCCAACAACAAGAAGGCGGCGCGGATCGCCGTGTTGACGCACATTGCCGAGGCACTGGAAGCTGTCGTTCCGTCCGCCGGACCGACTCTCGATCCCGATTTCGTGCGCTATGCGATGACACAGCTCGGTATCCCAAAAGCCACGTAAAACCGGCATGTTTCAGCTTGCGGATGCCCCATCTTTGTTGCAGCATCATGCCAGCAGTTCAAAAGAGCTGACGGACGGCATCCCGGTTTCGCCGCTGCCCGATAAAAGAACTTAGGTAGGGGATAGAAGGCATGAATAAACAGGAGCTTATTGGCAACGTCGCCGAAACCGCCGGCCTGACCAAGAACGACGCTTCAAAGGTCGTCGAGGCTGTGTTCGATTCGATCACCACCGAACTCAAGAAGGGCGATGAGGTTCGCCTGGTCGGATTCGGGACGTTTTCGGTCAGCAGGCGCAAGGCATCGACGGGCCGTAATCCGCGCACCGGCGAGCCCATGTCGATCGCTGCATCGAGCCAGCCCAAGTTCAAGCCCGGCAAAAGCCTGAAGGACGCCGTCAACTAAATCGCGCCTGCGCCGCCGGCCACGTGTCGGCGGCGCGGGATCGCCTTATGCTCGACGCTTTTGGGCTAGACAGCGCGAAGGGCCCGCCTTATCGGCTCGCTTCCCTTCGGGGGCGCATAGCTCAGCGGTAGAGCACACCCTTCACACGGGTGGGGTCGCAGGTTCAATCCCTGCTGCGCCCACCAAAAAGCCCGCCGGCCGCAAACCGGCGGGCTTTTTGCTTTTGTTTGCGTGATCGCTGCCGTCCACAAGCGTCATTCCAGCGAAGGCTGGAATCTCATGAGGCTCTTGCGTATCGCACTTCTCCAGAGATCCCAGCCTTCGCTGGGATGACGGATGTTCTGGAAGCGGTACATGGGCAACGGCCCCGCAAATCTCGTCATGTCGATCCTGATGCTCGCGACGATCCTGCTCGGCGCGGGCGGCGTCTGGCTGCTGGTGAAGGGGCGTGATCGCAAGCGCGCGGTCCTGATGCTGGTCGCTGCCGCCGTCATGCTGTTGAATGTGCTGATCTGGGCGGTGCCTGTTTAGGCGCCTGCCGGCATCGATACTGTTCCGCACCCGTACTCATTCGGCTATGCTGGCCGCATGCTTCTATATGATCGCAAAATGCGCGCCTTCGCCACCGGCCTGGCCTTTCTGGCCGGGTTCGTCGATGCGGTCGGTTTTCTGAAGACCGGCGGATTGTTCGTCTCGTTCATGAGCGGCAACTCCACCAGATTGGCGGTCAGCCTGGCAGCGCGCACCGAGCTGTGGACCTTTGCGCTGTCGCTGATCGCGCTGTTCCTCGGGGGCGTGATTCTGGGATCGTTGCTGCCGCCGCTGGCGGGGCCGCGCCGAAAGCCTGCTGCGGTCGGTTTGATGGCGATGCTGCTGCTGTCCGCTGCGACCTGGCAAACGCTGGGATGGGACCGGCCGATGATCGCCGCCCTCGCATTGGCGATGGGCTCGGCGAACACGATATTCCAGCGCGAAGGCGAGGTCAGTATCGGCGTGACCTATATGACCGGCACGCTGGTCAAGCTCGGGCAGCGGATTGCCGATGCCGTGCGCGGTGGCGATCGAACCGCATGGGTGCCCTATCTGGTGTTGTGGGTGGGGCTGATGGCGGGCGCTGTCACGGGCGCTGTGGCATTTGCCTGGTCGCCGACCGTCAGCCTATGGAGTGTCGCGACCGCCGCCACGCTCATGGTGGCGGTCGCGTTTCGCCTCACCCGGCCAGCTTCTAGAGCAGTTTTCGCTCCGATTGCATCGGATCGGCTGCTCTAGTTATTTGATTTGCCGCGATTTCCGAGTCGCTGGATGATTCCATCCAGCTCGAAATCGCTCTAGCCGTTGAGCCGCATGTCCAGATAATCGTCCACCGACTTCATCAACTCGGGCATTTCGTCCGCGAAGAAATGGTTCGCGCCCGGGATGGTGTCGTGATGGATCGTGATGTGGCGCTGGGTCCGCAGCTTGTCGACGAGCTTTTGGACCGCACCCGGGGTCACCACCTCGTCGCTGTCGCCCTGGATGATGATGCCCGACGAAGGACAGGGCGCGAGGAAGGTGAAGTCGTACATGTTCGCCGGCGGCGCGATCGATATGAAACCCTTGATCTCCGGGCGGCGCATCAGCAGCTGCATGCCGATCCACGCGCCGAAGCTGAAGCCTGCGATCCACGTCGTCTGCGCCTCAGGATGGATCGATTGCACCCAATCGAGCGCAGAAGCCGCATCCGAAAGCTCGCCGATGCCGTTGTCGAACACGCCCTGCGATTTGCCGACGCCGCGAAAGTTGAAGCGCAACGTCGCGAAGCCGCGGCGTACGAACGTCTGGTAAAGCTGCTGCACGATGCGATTGTTCATCGTGCCGCCGCCCTGCGGATGCGGGTGCAGGATCATCGCGACGGGCGCGCGCGGGCGCGGCCCCGGATTGAAACGGCCTTCGAGGCGGCCCTCGGGGCCGGGGAAAATCACTTCGGGCATCGACATCCTTCTCGGGGACGAAATGGTAAGGGCGCGCGATTGGCGTGCCTTTGATCGCTCGCCTATATAAGGACGGCGGGCGTCCGCGCAATCAAATGGAGCAGAGCGATTTCGAACCGCGCCTCAAGCCAGCGTTTATATCTCGATCACGCCGCGACTACGCCGATGCTGCCGGCTGCGCGCGACGCGGTGATCGCTGCGATGGCGCGCTGGGCGAATCCGTCCTCGCCACATGCCGAGGGCCGCGCGGCGCGAGCGGCACTGGAGGATGCGCGTGCGCGGATCAAGCAGGCGTTCGGATGGGGTCATCACCTGATCTTCACCAGCGGAGCGACCGAGGCGGCCTTTATCGCACTGAACCGGCAAAGCAGTCCGCGGCCGATTTTCGTAAGCGCGGTCGAGCATGCGGCGGTGCTGCGCCAGCGCGAGGATGCGACACTGGTTGGGGTCGGCTCAAATGGCGAGGTGGATCTCGCCCGCCTTGGCGAACAGCTCGAGGGGCATGACCGGCCGCTCGTCGCGATCCAATATGCCAATAGCGAGACCGGCATCGTCCAGCCGCTGGAAGAGGTTCGCGCGGCAACCGATGCCGCCGGCGGCATATTGTTCGTCGATTGCGCGCAGAGCGCCGGAAAGCTGGCGCTGCCGGACGCCGATCTCATCGCCGTATCGGCGCATAAGTTCGGCGGCCCGCCCGGTATCGGCGCGCTGCTCGTACGCGATCTCGCGTTGCTTTCGCCCTTCGGTGGGAGCCAGGAACAGGGATATCGCGCGGGTACCGAAAGCCTGCCTGCGATCATGGGCTTCGCTGCCGCCGCCGAAGCCGATCCGACCGACGGCGTTCCCGCCGACTGGGTGCTGGGTCAGGTCGACTGGCGCCAGGGGCTGAACCGGGCGATCGTCGCGCTGGGGGGGGAGGTGGTCGGTGGAAGCGGGCCGTCCGCGCCGCTGCGAATCCCCACGATATCGGCCTATCGCATGCCCGGCGTGAAGGCCGCGACCCAGCTGATCCGCCTCGATATGATGGGGATCGCCGTGTCGGCGGGGAGCGCCTGTTCGTCGGGGTCGATCCACAGCAGTCATGTCCTGCGCGCGATGGGCATGGCCGACGACGCGGCCGATGAAGTGATCCGTGTCAGCTTCGGGCGGAGCACGAGCCTCGATGCCATCCTCCATTTCGAAGAGACCTGGGGCACGATCGCGCGCGACATACGGTCACGAGCGGCATGATCTATCTCGATTATCAGGCGACGACGCCGCTCGATCCTGCGGTCCGCACGGCAATGGCGCCCTGGTGGGATGAGAAATTCGGCAATCCCCATTCCCCGCACCGCATGGGCCGCGAGGCGGCGGCGGCGGTCGATGTCGCGCGCGCGCATGCAGCTTGCTGGTGCCTCGGAAACGGTCGGCTCAGCTTCACGAGCGGCGCGACCGAGGCGCTCAACTGGGCGATCAAGGGCACTGCCGGTCCCATCGTGACGCTCGCGACCGAGCATGCGGCGATATTGGATAGCGTCGTTGCGGTGGGCCGGGCCGGGCGAAGCGTGACGATCCTGCCCGTGGGACGCGACGGACTGGTCGATCTCGATGTCGCGCGCGCGGCGATCACGCCGGGCGTAGGCCTCGTCACCGCGATGCTCGTCAACAACGAGATCGGCGTGATTCAGCCGATCGCCGAACTGGTCGATATGGCGCATGCCGCTGGCGCGCTATTCCTGTGCGACGCGGTGCAGGGCTATGGCAGGGTCACGATTCCGCCGGCCTGCGACATGATCGCGATGTCCGCGCATAAAATCCATGGGCCGAAGGGCATTGGCGGCCTGTGGATGCGCGAAGGCCTGTCGATTGAGCCGCTTATCCATGGCGGCGGGCAAGATGCGGCGGGCCGCTCCGGCACACTGTCGCCGGCCTTGTGCGTCGGCTTCGGTTCGGCTGCGCAAGCCATGTTGGACAACGAATATCATGACGACCGGCTGATCGAGAAGCTCTGGCCCCGCCTCGCCGATCCGTTGCTCGCCGATGGCTGGACCATCAACGGCAGCGTCGAGCAGCGGTGGCGCGGCAATCTCAATGTCCGAAAACCCGGCCTCGATGCCGCTCGCCTGATTTCCGAATTACGCGAGCTTGCCGTCTCGGCTGGTTCAGCCTGCGCCAGCGGATCGGGCAGGCCAAGCCATGTGCTCAAGGCGATCGGGCTCAGCGAGGCGGAGGCACGATCGAGCATAAGGCTGGGCTTCGGCCGCTTCACCACAGAGGCAGAGATTGATATGGCTGTGTCCATGATCCTCGACGCCACAATCCGCCAGCGTAAATGGGCCTGATGACGCGCATCACCTTCCTTTCTGCCGACGGCGAGCAACGCAGCGAAGTCGTTGCCGCGTCCGGCCAGCGCCTGCTCGAAGTCGCGCAGGCCGATGGTCAGCCGCTGGAAGGTACCTGCGAAGGCCAGATGGCCTGCTCGACTTGTCATGTGATCGTCGCAGCCGAGGACTTCGCCAAACTGCCGCGCGCGACCGAGATGGAAGAGGATCTGCTCGATCTCGCGAGCCATGTGACGCGCTATTCGCGGCTGGCCTGCCAGATCAGCATCACCGACAAACTCGATAGCCTGACGGTGCGGATGCCGGGTGCCGTGCGCAACATGCAGGGGCGCTGAGCCACCGGCTTGCATCGCGCGTACCATTCCCCCATATGCCCGCCCGGGAGTCGGGCGGACGGTGCCGTCGCCAACCTGGTCAGATCCGGAAGGAAGCAGCCACAACGATTTCGTGTCGGGTCGTCCCGGCTCCCACCTCAAAAAATATCGAGATAGCGCCCCGCGCCCGCGCTGACTAAGGTTGGCCCATGTCCGAATCCCCCGTCCCTTATCGCGTCCTCGCGCGCAAATATCGGCCGCAGAATTTTGCGGAGCTGATCGGCCAGGACGCGATGGTGACGACGCTCGGCAATGCGATAAAGCGCGGCCGCCTGGCGCACGCCTTCCTCCTCACCGGCGTCCGCGGCGTCGGCAAAACTTCGACCGCGCGGCTGATCGCCAAGGCGCTCAACTGCATTGGGCCGGACGGACAGGGCGGCCCGACGATCGATCCGTGTGGGGTATGCGAACCCTGCCGCGCGATTGCCGAGGGACGGCATATCGATGTCGTCGAGATGGACGCCGCGAGCCATACCGGCATCGACGATATTCGCGAGATCATCGAGGCGGTGCGCTATGCGTCGGTCTCGGCGCGCTACAAGATCTACATCATCGACGAAGTGCACATGCTGTCGAAGGCAGCGTTCAACGGGCTGCTCAAGACGCTGGAGGAGCCACCGGCGCACGTGAAATTCCTTTTCGCCACGACCGAGGTGAACAAGGTCCCGATCACGGTGTTGTCGCGCTGCCAGCGTTTCGATCTGCGGCGCATCTCTGCCGAGAAGCTCGGCGATCATTTCGCTTATGTCGTGAAGGCCGAAGGTGTCGAGGCCGAGCCCGAAGCACTCGCGTTGATCGCCCGCGCGGCCGAGGGGTCGGCGCGCGATGGCCTGTCGATCCTCGATCAGGCGATCGCGCATGGATCGGGCATCGTCGAGGCGCAGCAGGTGCGCGACATGCTTGGCCTTTCCGATCGCGGCGCGGTGCGCCGCCTGTTCGGCGAGTTGCTAAAGGGCGATGCGGTTGCGGTGCTCGCCGGGATTCGCGGACAGCATGAACTCGGTGTCGAGCCCGCGTCTCTGCTCCATGCGCTGCTGGAGACCTGTCATGGCGTTACCCGCGCGAAGGTCGCGGGCGCGGACGATCCGGCGCTGTCGGTCGAGGAACGTCAGGCCTTTGCCGACTGGTCGTCGCAACTCGGCTTCGCGACCTTGCACCGCATCTGGCAGCTCCTGCTTAAGGGACATGCCGAGGTGCAGAGCGCCGCGATGCCGCTGGAGGCGGCCGAGATGGCGCTGCTCCGCATCGTCCATGCCAGCCAGCTGCCCGATCCCGGCGAACTCGCGCGCAAATTCGCGTCGGGCGAGTTTGGCGTGGCGGCGGCTGCCCAGGCTGCAGCGCCGGCGAGCGCTCCGGCTACGCTGTCAGCTATTCCGTCATCGGCGCCCCTGCCGGAGCCTGAACCGGCGATGGTTGCTCTCCCGGCCAGCGCCGATGCGCTTCACGATCTCATCGCTACGCGCTACGCGATGTTGTCGCTGCATTTTCACGATCACGCATCAGTCGTGAAACTGGACGGCACCACCCTTGTCCTGGCGCCTAATGACAGACTACCGTCGAAATTCACGGCCGATCTTGCCAAAGCGCTGCAAGATCTGACCGGCGAACGATGGGACATCAGCTTTGGCGAGGGGCCGGCCGAGCCTGCACTGCGCAGCCGTCGTCAGGCGGAGGAGGACGCGGCCAAAGCTGCGATCCTCGAGTCCGATATCGTCAAGGCCGCATTGGAGGCCTTTCCCGGCGCTGAGTTGATCGACTACAGCATGCCCGACACACGGAGTTTAGCGTCATGAAAAGCATGGAAGAAATGTTCGCCGCCGCGCAGAATATGGCGGCATCGCTGCAATCGCAGATGGAAGCGGCACAGGCTGGACTCGACTCGATCGAGATCGAAGGTGCCTCGGGCGGCGGGCTGGTCAAGATCCGCGCCTCGGCCAAGGGCCGCATCATTGGCGTCAGCATCGACGATTCGCTGATGGTGATTTCGGAAAAGCAGATGCTCGAAGATCTGATCGCCGCCGCGCTCAACGATGCCCGGGCCAAGGCGGACGCCGCATCGAATGCCGAAATGGCCAAGATGAAGGACAGCATCCCGCTGCCGCCCGGCTTCAAGCTGCCGTTCTGATGTCTACGTGTAATCCTCCCGCTTGCGGGTGAGGATTAGCTACCGCAGACACCCGTCATAGCCGTAAGCGTGCACCTTGCTGATACGTGCTTGAATCCGGTTTCCGTAGCGTGCGGTATAGCCCGTCGGGGCGACGGCGCCGCGCTTCTTCGGCAGCGGCAGCACTGCGGCGATCCGCGCCGCTTCGGTGGCGCTGAGCCTCGACGCATCATGATGGAAATAGCGCTGCGCGCCGGCATTGGCGCCGTAGGTGCCGATGCCTGTCTCGGCGAGGTTGAGGTAGACCTCCATGATCCGATGCTTCGACCAGAGCGTCTCGATCAGCACGGTGAACCAGGCTTCGAGGCCTTTGCGCAGATAGCCGCCATTCTGCCAGAGAAAGGCGTTTTTCGCGGTCTGCTGGCTGATCGTCGATCCGCCACGGATCTTCCGGCCGCCTTCCATATTGCGCTCGAACGCCTTCTGGATCGCATCGAAATCGAAGCCGCGGTGCGAGCAGAAATTGCCGTCTTCGGCGGCGATAGCCGCGCGCGCCATCGCAGGCGACATGTCGTCGAGCGCCATCCAGTCCTTGGCGAGCCCTTTGCCGTCGATCGCATTGCCGATCATCGTGAAGGTGATCGGCGGCGGCACGAAGCGATAGATCGCGACCCACAGCACCGATAGGACGACGAAGAACAGCAGCGCGCGCAACAGCCAGCGGGTTACACGTCGGACAGCGGTCGGTTTGGCCATGACCCGCGTTTAGCGTTTATCCGCGCGCAGGATCAAACCCGTATCGGTACGCGTCACGGTGATCTTGGCGGCGTTGAGGCCCTTGAGGCGAGCATCGCTCAAAATCTCATCCGTTGTCATTCGCATCCAGGGGGGCACCTGTTCGATCCACAATATCGTCGGGCAGGCGCCGGGTGCGATCGCCTCGACCGGTGTACGGCCGAGCAGGCGGATCGGGAAGCCCTGCACGTCGGCGAGCTCCTTGTAGCCAAGGTTGAACACTGCCCGCTCATGTTCCGCGGTCGACGAATCCGGCCTGTCCTGCATCGCCCAACCCGACGCCGCGTAAACGGCGGTGGTGGGGCATTCGACGACGACGCGGCGGATTGTCTTGGCGCCTTCCTGCCAGTTCTTCTGCGAGCCGACGATGAAGAAGCCTAACAATGCCGAGAAGATGGCATATGCGGCCAGCCCGATCACCCATCCGCGCTTGTGGAACAGCCGCGCGCCCAGCACAGCCATCATCGCGCAGATCACCAGCGCGATATCGGCCGCGTTGTCGGTGGTGATGATGTTCTTCTGCGCATCGATTTCGATCAGCAGCAGGAAGCTCATGATCACGGTACCGCCCAGCGTGACGAGAAAACCCGTATCGTGCGAATCCCAGCCGCGCCGTTCGAGCCAGCCACCGACCAGCGCCACCGGATTATGGCCTATGGCACCGACAATGAACATTGCGATGATCGCAGAGGTTGGCTGCTCTTCGAGCTGTATCCAGCTCCTGTAGCTGTCGAACGTCCTGAGCCAGGTTTCCGACTGAAATTTCGCGACAATGGCGGCGATAATCACGGTGACGATCAAGGTCATGCCCAGGAAACGCGCCCATTTGCGGCGGCCCTGCGCAAGACAAGCGAGGATCGTCGCTGCCGTCAGCACGACCGCGCATAGCCCGGCGATATAATCGAGCAGGATGGCGCCCATCGTCGCGACGATCGCGATGACGCCGATCACGCGATCCCTGCGCCGCCGATAATCCTCTTCGACGAAGAATATGTGCCGGGTGATCATGATCTGCGTCGTGAATGCCATCAGCTGCCAGAAATCCGAACGATAGGTCGCAAACGCCTTGAGCGTCGGCCCTGCGGACAGCACGAGCAGTATCAGCACCGCATGATAGCGCGCTTGATTCGGCAGGCGATCGAGCAGCCGGCGCGACGCGAACAGCATTAAGCCGAGCGCTGGCAGATTGGATATGATCCTTGCGATCGGGATCGAGTTGAAGCCTGCAGCCGACAGCAATGTCGCCCAGGCATTGAAAATGGGCGGACGCGTGAAGCCCATCCAATGCTGCGTCGCGAGCTTGACCGGTCCCTGGCTGAGATCGGTCAGTTTGATCGTCCAATATTCGTCAAGCACGGGGCCGGTGAGCAGTGCGCCGGCCATGAGAATGACGATGACGACGACCATTGCCATCGTCACGACGCCCCTGTTGGTGCGCTTTCCCCGCTCCGCCGCTTCTTCCCCACTCATGTCGATGTGGTAGCACTGCCGTAACAAAAGAAAAGGCCGCGATCCGGAGACCGCGGCCTTGTTCGCATTGGTTCAGGCCGTAGCGGTCAGGCGACCTGGGCGATCTGTCCCTCTTCGGGATCGCGCAGCACATAACCACGGCCCCAGACGGTCTCGATATAATTCTCGCCGCCGCATGCCAGGCTGAGCTTCTTGCGCAGCTTGCAGATGAAGACGTCGATGATCTTGAGTTCGGGTTCGTCCATGCCGCCATAGAGGTGGTTCAGGAACATTTCCTTGGTCAGCGTCGTGCTCTTGCGGAGCGAGAGCAGCTCCAGCATCGCATATTCCTTGCCGGTCAGATGGACGCGGGCGCCATCGACTTCGACCGTTTTCGCATCGAGATTGACCGCGAGCTTACCGGTGCGGATGACCGACTGGCTGTGGCCCTTCGAACGGCGCACGATCGCATGGATGCGGGCAATCAGTTCTTCGCGGTGGAATGGTTTGGTGACATAATCGTCGGCGCCGAAGCCGAGGGCGCGGACCTTCGAGTCCATCTCGCCGATGCCGGACAGGATCATGACCGGCGTCTGCACCTTGGCGGTGCGAAGGCGCTTCAGAACGTCATAGCCGTGCATGTCGGGCAGATTCAGGTCGAGCGCGATCAGGTCGTAATCGTAGAGCTTGCCCAGATCGAGGCCTTCTTCGCCCAGGTCGGTGGTGTAAACGTTAAAGCCTTCCGATCCCAGCATGAGCTCGATGCTCTTGGCCGTGGTGGGATCATCTTCGATCAACAATACCCGCATTTCGATCTGCCTTCTGCTTTAAGCGAGGAGGTGTCCGTCGTCGGTCCGCCTCTGAACCCGTGATTAACCATGCCATGTATGAACATAAAAGGTTAACGAGGATTTAAATTCACCTCGTGATTTTTACCTAGGTAAATTTTTTTGGCTCCGGCGTTCATGAAGATGAACTTTTTATCGGACGCGTTCGACCTTAACCCCCTGGTCGGCGAGCATTTTCTGGACCGACAGCGGGCCGGCCAGATGCCCGGCGCCAACCGCCACGAAAACGGTGCCGGGCGTGCCCAGCCGCGCCTTCAGCCATGTCGTCCACGCGGCGTTGCGCTGCTTTATCAATATGTCGCGCAGGTGCGGCGTCATGTCCTCGTCCTTGTCGAACGCGGCGGCAATCGCCTTGTCGTCGCCTTTGCCCCAGGCGCGCAGCATTCGGGCATAATCCTTCTTTGCTTCCCCCCGGCCATCGACGATCGATGCGAGGAACTCGCGCTGATCGGCTTCGGACAAGCCGGCGAATAGAGCGAGCTGTTGCGACGCGGTTTCCAGCGCCTCGATCTTCTTGTCGTTGCCGGCGAAGCGCGGCGTCAGCACCTGCTCGACTCCAGCGCCGCGCTCGGCGCCAAGATCGCGCATCATCGCGCCCATCATCTGAAACGCGGCCTGCCATGTCGGCATCTGATCGAGCGCCGCCATGGGAAGCCCCGCCTTGCCGATCAAATCGATCAGCGGCTGGCGGCTTTTCGCCGGCACGCGATCGGCGATCGGCGGCAGGGTGGGATCGGGTGGCGGGAAGAGCGCCGCAATCGTCGCCGGATTGTCGTCGATCTTCGTCTCGGTGACCAGCGTATCGGCCCGTTCGATCAGCGTCTCGATCTGTCGGTCGCGCCAGGCGAACCCTTCCGGCAGCGCGTGAATCGTGCCGAACAGATAGATCGTCGTGTCGGCATCGCCGAACTTCCACAGCGCCGGCGTGGCGACGGCGGGTGCGGCAAGGATCAGGGCGAGGGTGGCGGCGACGGCGCGGCGGAAGAAACGCATCACCCTGTGTAGGGCGGCGCTGCGCGATTTACGAGAGGGCCGCGTTGCTTGACCCGTCGCGCCTCGTGCCGCAAAGGCTCCGGACATATTAATGCCCAGAAAAAGAGCCGTGCATTGACCGTTGAAAAGCCGCTTTCGTTTCAGCGTCTGATCCTGACCCTCCATGATTACTGGAGCGATCAGGGCTGCGTCATTCTGCAGCCTTATGACATGGAGATGGGCGCCGGCACCTTCCACCCGGCAACCACCCTGCGCGCGCTCGGCCCGAAGCCGTGGAAGGCCGCTTATGTGCAGCCGTCGCGCCGCCCGACCGATGGGCGCTATGGCGAGAACCCCAATCGGCTCGGCCATTATTATCAATATCAGGTGATCCTGAAGCCAAATCCCGCAAATCTGCAGGATCTCTATCTCGGCTCGCTGGCGCGGATCGGGATCGACCCATTGCTTCACGACATCCGCTTCGTCGAAGACGATTGGGAAAGCCCGACGCTCGGCGCCTGGGGCCTCGGCTGGGAAATCTGGTGCGACGGCATGGAAGTCAGCCAGTACACCTATTTCCAGCAGGTCGGCGGCTTCGACTGCAAGCCCGTCGCAGGCGAGCTGACCTACGGGCTCGAGCGCCTCGCTATGTATATTCAGGGCGTCGACAACGTCTATGATCTCGCCTTCAACGATGAGGGCGTGACCTATGGCGACGTCTTCCTCGAAAATGAGAAGCAGTTCAGCGCCTATAATTTCGAGGCCGCGAACACCGACACGCTGTTCAAACAGTTCACCATGGCCGCTGACGAAGCCCGCGCGCTGATCGAGGCGAAGCTGCCGCTGCCGGCCTATGACCAGACGATCAAGGCGAGCCACATCTTCAACACGCTGCAGGCCCGCGGCGTCATCTCGGTCGCCGAACGCCAAGCCTATATCGGCCGCGTCCGCGAGCTGGCCAAGGGCGCCTGCGCCGGCTGGATGGAACATAATGGGTGGGAGGCGTGATGATGTTCGAACGCGCGTTCACTCTCCCCACACCATTCGTGTCGAGCGAAGTCGAGGCACGTTTCCGCGCGCCAACGTCCCTCGACTTCGCTCGGGGCGAACCGGTGTTAAATCGGCTTGGGGAGGATCAGTAAGATGGCTGATTTCCTGCTCGAACTCCTCTCGGAGGAAATCCCCGCGCGCATGCAGGAGAAGGCTTCGGCCGATCTCGCCCGCATGTTCGCCGACGAGCTGGCGAAGGCCGGCCTCAAGGCCGAGAGCCTCACCAGCTATGTCACCCCACGCCGTCTCGCGCTGATCGCGCGCGGCCTGCCGGTCGAAGCCGCCGCCGTCTCCGAAGAGATCAAGGGCCCCCGCGCCGACGCGCCCGAGCAGGCGCTCGCCGGTTTCCTTGGCAAGACCGGCCTCACGCGCGATCAACTCGTCGAGCGCACCGATGCCAAGGGCAACACCGTCCTGTTCGCGCTGATCGAAAAGCCCGGCCGCGCGACCGCAGATGTGCTGGCCGACGCGATCCCCGCGATCATCCGCGCCTTCCCCTGGCCAAAATCGATGCGCTCGGGCGCGGCTTCGTCGTCCACCGCATCTTTGCGCTGGGTGCGACCGCTGCAGGGCATCGTCGCTTTGCTCGGCGATGATGTCGTGCCGATCGAGATCGATGGCATCGTGAGCGGCGCGGCGACTGTCGGCCACCGCTTCCACCACAGCGGCCAGATCACGATCGGCAATGCCGACGATTACGCCGCGAAGCTGCGCGCCTGCCATGTCATCATTGACGCGGAAGAACGCCGTGCGCTGATCCGCGATCGGATCGCGGCGTTGGCGCGTGAAGCGCAGCTTTCGGTCATCCCCGACGAGGGACTGATCGCCGAGAATGCCGGGCTGACCGAATGGCCGGTGCCGTTGCTCGGCCATTTCGATCCGTCGTTCCTCGATGTGCCGCGCGAGGTGATCCAACTGACCTTGCGCACGAACCAGAAATATTTCGTGCTCAACGATCATGCCGGCAAGCTGGCTCCGGCGTTCATCTGCGTCGCCAATATCGACGCGAAGGACGGCGGTGCTGCTGTCGTGGCCGGCAACGGCAAGGTGCTCGCAGCACGGCTTTCGGATGCGAAGTTCTTCTGGGAACAGGACCTCAAAATCCCGCTCGCCGAAAGCGCGAAGAAGCTCGACCAGATCGTCTTCCACGAGAAGCTCGGCACCGTCGCCGACAAGGTCGACCGCGTCGCCAAGCTTGCGCGCTGGCTGGTCGAGGAAGGCATCATCACCTCAAAGCCCTCTCCCCTGCGGGGAGAGGGTTGGGTGAGGGGGAGCGAGGCGCAGCCGAGCGTCCCACCTCATGGTTCGGAAACCCTCGCCCAACCCTCTCCCGAACGGGAGAGGGCTTTACTGGCCGACCGCGCCGAACAGGCCGCGCGGCTGTGCAAGGCCGATCTCGTCACCGGCATGGTCGGCGAATTCCCCGAGCTTCAGGGCATCATGGGCGGCTATTACGCCCGCGCCGAGGGCCTGCCCGACGCGGTCGCCGACGCGATCCGCGACCATTACAGGCCGGTCGGGCAGGCTGATGAGGTGCCGACTGCGCCGGTGACGGTCGCGGTGAGTCTGGCGGACAAGCTGGATACGATTGCCGGCTTCTTCATGAAAGACTTGAAACCGACAGGGTCCAAAGATCCATTTGCGTTACGTCGCGCCGCTATCGGCATAATGTCGGTAATATTCAGGAACGAACTTCGAGGGTCTGTCGCGTTCTGGCTGTCCGAAGCGCGCCAACTCTATATCAGCCAAGACGTTCAGGATGAACGACCAGCGTTGACCTCGGCTGAGAGTCTTCGTGAGGAACTCAGCCAGCAGTATTCCCGCATCTATATGACAGAGATAAGGGATTTTATCGCTGATCGCCTTAAGGTCCAGCAACGCGAAGCGGGTATCCGTCATGATCTGATCGACGCGGTTTTTGCCTTGGGCACGGAGAACGACCTCGTCCGCCTCCTTGCCCGCGTTCAGGCACTACAGGGCTTCGTCGCAACCGAGGACGGTAAGAATCTCCTCGCCGGCTACAAGCGCGCCTCGAATATCCTCAAGAAGGAATCCTCATCCGTCGCGCCGGCTGAGGCGGCGGTGACGGGTTATCCACCCGAGGCTGCCGAAACCGCGCTCATCGATGCCCTCGCTATGGCCGAGCCCCAGGCCCAATCCGCGATAGATGCCGAGAATTTCACCGCCGCGATGACCGCGCTCGCCGCCCTCCGCTTGCCCATCGACGCCTTCTTCGAAAACGTCACGGTCAACGATCCTGACCCGATCAAAAAATCCGCCCGCATCGCACTCCTTGAAAAATTTCGTGCTGCGGTGCACAATGTAGCTGACTTCTCTAAGATAGAAGGCTGATTCGATGGCTTAGCTCCAATATGGGAGCGGGCCGTGCAGGGGAAAGTGACGGCGTATGACCTCGCAATATGTGTATCGTTTCGGCGGCGGCGTTTCCGATGGCGGCAAGGGCGATCGGAATCTGCTCGGCGGCAAGGGCGCGAATCTCGCGGAAATGGCGTCGATCGGCCTGCCGGTGCCGCCTGGATTCACCATCTCCACAGAGATGTGCGCGCGCTTCTACGATGAGGGTGAGACCTTCCCCGATAGCGTGAAGGCCGAAGTTGCGGTCGGCATTGGCCATATCGAAGCGATCACGAACAAGAAGTTTGGCGATGTCAGCGATCCGCTGCTCGTCTCTGTCCGCTCCGGCGCACGCATTTCGATGCCCGGCATGATGGATACCGTGCTCAATCTCGGGCTCAACGATGAGACCGTCGTCGGTCTTGCGACGGTGTCCGGTGACGGCCGCTTCGCATGGGACAGCTACCGCCGTTTCATCCAGATGTACTCGGACGTCGTGCTCGAACTCGATCATAGCGCGTTCGAGGAAGCGCTTGAAATCGCGAAGGAAGACAAGGGCTATTCGCTCGACACCGAGCTGACGGCGGACGACCTCAAGGGTCTCGTCGCGCGCTACAACGAACTGGTCGAGGAGATGTGGGGCAAGCCGTTCCCGCAGGACGTTCACGAGCAGCTCTGGGGCGCGATCGGCGCGGTGTTCAGTTCGTGGCAGTGCGATCGCGCCAAGATTTATCGCCGCCTGAATGATATCCCCGGCGATTGGGGCACTGCGGTCAACGTGCAGGCGATGGTGTTCGGCAATATGGGCGACACCTCGGCCACCGGCGTCGCGTTCACGCGCGATCCCGCCAAGGGCGATCGCGCTTATTATGGCGAATTCCTGATCAATGCGCAGGGCGAGGATGTCGTCGCCGGCATCCGCACACCGCAATATCTGACCAAGGTCGCGCGCGAACAGGCTGGCGCCAAGCCCGCCTCGATGGAAGAGGCGCTGCCGCAGGTCTACACGCAGCTCGCCAAGGTCTTCGATCTGCTCGAAGTTCATTATCGCGACATGCAGGATATCGAGTTCACCGTGCAGCAGGGGCATCTGTGGATGCTTCAGACGCGCTCGGGCAAGCGCACCGCGAAGGCCGCGCTCAAGATCGCGGTCGATATGGCCAATGAAGGCCTGATCACGCAGGAAGAGGCGGTCGCCCGCGTCGATCCGTCCGCGCTCGATCAGCTTCTGCATCCGACGCTCGATCCGAAGGCGCCGCGCGACGTGATCGCCAAGGGCCTGCCCGCATCGCCGGGCGCCGCATCGGGCATGGTCGTGTTTGATGCCGATACCGCCGAGAAGCACGCCGAGATGGGTGACGCCGTCATCCTCGTCCGCACCGAAACCTCGCCCGAGGACATCCACGGCATGCACGCCGCCAAGGGCATCCTGACGGCGCGCGGCGGCATGACCAGTCACGCCGCCGTGGTGGCGCGCGGCATGGGCCGTCCCTGCGTATCGGGCGTCGGCGCGCTTGCGATCGACGCCAAGGCGAAGATCTTCCGCGTCGCGGGTCGCGAGATCCGCGAAGGCGACATCATCACCATCGACGGCGCCACCGGCGAAGTCATGGTCGGCGCGGTGCCGACGGTGCAGCCGGAGCTGGCTGGCGATTTCGGCACATTGATGGAATGGGCCGACAAGGTCCGCCGCCTCAAAGTGCGCGCCAATGCCGAGACCCCGCTCGACTGCAAGACCGCGCGCATCTTCGGCGCCGAGGGTGTCGGTCTGTGCCGCACCGAGCATATGTTCTTCGATGCCGCCCGCATCACGGCGGTACGTCAGATGATCCTGGCCGAGGATGAGAAGGGCCGCCGGGTCGCGCTCGAAAAGCTGCTCCCCGAACAGCGGTCGGACTTCACTGCGATCTTCGAGATCATGGTCGGCCTCCCGGTCACGATCCGCCTGCTCGATCCCCCGCTCCATGAATTCCTGCCGCATGAGGAAGCCGATTTCGCCGAAGTCGCGACCGCGACGGGCATCGGCGTCGAGGCGCTGCGCCGCCGGGCGGCCGAACTGCACGAGTTCAATCCGATGCTCGGCCATCGCGGCTGCCGTCTCGGCGTGACCTATCCCGAAATCTACGAGATGCAGGCACGCGCGATCTTCGAGGCGGCCTGCGATGTCGCGGCGAAGAGCGGCCTCGCGCCGATCCCTGAGGTAATGGTACCGCTGGTCGGCACGCGCCGCGAGCTCGAGCTGATGAAGATCGTGATCGACAAGACCGCGCAGACCGTCTTCGCCGAGAAGGGCATGACGATCGAATATCTGGTTGGGACGATGATCGAGCTGCCGCGCGCCGCGCTCAAGGCGGGCGAGATCGCCGAGGTTGGCGAGTTCTTCTCGTTCGGCACCAACGATCTGACGCAGACGACGCTCGGCGTCAGCCGCGACGACGCCAGCCGCTTCCTGACGACCTATGTAGACAAGGGCATTTACGCCAAGGACCCGTTCGTCAGTCTCGATATCGAAGGCGTCGGCGAGCTTATCCAGATGGCGGCCGATCGCGGACGCAAGACGCGCCCGAACATCAAGCTCGGCATCTGCGGCGAACATGGCGGCGATCCGGCCTCGATCGCCTTTTGCGAGACGATCGGGCTCGATTATGTCTCGGCCTCTCCCTATCGCGTGCCGATCGCGCGCCTCGCGGCGGCGCAAGCTGCGCTCAAGGCACGCGACGCCTGAGGTTTCGCGGACGTATAGCGAAACGGCCATGAGGGCCGGGTGATGGTCGCCCGGCCCGCCGATCCGGCTGAGCGCATCCTCGGCATTGATGCGCTGCGCGGCATCGCGCTGTGTGGCATCCTGCTGATCAATATTTTCGATATGGGCGGGCCGGTCGCGATGGATCGGCCGATCACGGTGCCGACGATGAATGATCCGGACTGGCAGGTCTGGACGATCGCGCAGCTTTTCGTGAGCGGCACTATGCGTGGTCTTTTCTCCATGCTGTTCGGCGTCGGCCTTGTTCTCTTTCTCGATCGCGGTCCCGCTGCCCAGAGGATGCCGCTCTATATTCGCCGGCTCGGCTGGCTGTTTCTTTTCGGTATCGTCGACAGCACCTTGCTGCTGTGGCCAGGCGATATCCTGCTCGTCTACGCGATGGCGGGCGCCATTTTGCTCATGCTCTATCGCCTCGATTCGGCGCGGCTCATCGCCATTGCGGCGACGACGCTGATCATGCTGTCGATCTGGTCCGCGCTCGAAGCATCGGCCATCGTCTATGCCGACACCGTCTATTCGCCCGCGATGATGGCGCGCGAAGGCGCGGCGCGTCTGGGCGGCTATGCCGACAACCTTGCCTATATGAGCGTGGTGGCCTGGGCCTGGACGGTCAACGCCTTCACCTTGCGCTGGATCGGCGATGCAGCGGCGTTCATGCTGATCGGTGTCGTTCTGCAACGCCGTGGGTTGTTCGCGGCCGATGTCAATCTGCGGCTGGTCCGGTGGATCACGGTGCTGGGCTATGCGGTCGGGCTGTCCCTGCGCGCTGCCCACACCCTGTCGATTCTGGGGCATGAGGGCACGCCAACTATCGTGAGCGCCCTGATCGATCAGCCGGGTCGGCTGGCCATGACGCTCGGCCACTATGGCCTGTTCGTGCTGCTGTGGCGCCGTCGGGCCATGCGGCGCGCATGTGCGCCGCTCGTGCAGATGGGCCGCATGGCACTAACGCTCTATCTGGGGCAGAGCGCTTGTGGCGCGCTGCTGTTCGCGGGTTTCGGTCTTGGGCTGTGGAATAGCCTGTCATGGCCGCAGCTATGGGGTGTAGCCGCTGCGGTTCTGGTAGGTCAGGCTATCTTCGCGTCCCTCTGGTTGCGTCGGTACCGCTACGGCCCGATGGAATGGCTGTGGCGCCGGGGCACCTATGGAAAGCGCCCCAGCGAAGCCTGATCACGCGAAGTTGCGTGCGTGCTCGTCGAAATCGCCCTTGCGCAACAACTCGGCCTGCTCGCGCCAGCGCTCATCGGCGATCGTGCCGGGTGCCAGGCCCATACGGCCTTCGAGCTGAGCCTCCTCGGTGGCGCTCAGCTTCACGATTTCGGCATAGCGGTGAATGCCGAGTTCATTGAGCTTGATCTCGCCGCTGCGGCCGATGCCGAAGATACGCGCCAGATCGTCGCGCTGGCCGGCCGCGGCTGCGGCAATCGATGCCGCGGTCGCGCTGTCGATCGGGGCGCGGCCCCGCTCAAGATCGGCGATGCGGGAATTGGCGGCATCCGATCGCGCAAGCTGCGTGTCGCGATCCTGTTCCAGTGCGATGCGACGGTCACGCTCGCCATCGAGTTCCGTGATCCGCGTCGCCAGCCGATCCCGCTCCTTCTCGATCGCGATGCGCGCGGTGCGTTCGCGTTCGTAGCCTTGGCGCCATTTACGGCCGCCGCTCAGGGTGAAGAGCCCGAGCAGCCAGCCCAGGATGAAGATGAGCGCGATGATCGCCCATTGGTTGGTGGAAAATTCGAACATGCAGAGCTCCCGATCTATGCGGGATTAACCTTCATGGTCGGCGGTCGTTCCACGGGTGATCCGAACGACACCGCACGCGGCACCGCTTTCCCATCGCGGGCCAGGTTATTTCAGCACATTGTCGCTGATCGAGCAGGCCGCAGGGCCGAGAATGACGATGAACAGCACCGGCAGAATGAACAGGATCAGCGGCACCGTCATGATCGCGGGCAACCGGGCTGCCTTCTCTTCGGCGCGCATCATGCGATCGTGCCGGAACTCGGCGGAAAGAACGCGCAGGGCGGCGGCGAGGGGGGTGCCGTATTTCTCGGTCTGGATCATCGTCGTCACGACACCGCGTATTGCGTCGAGATTGACCCGATTGGTGAGGTTCTCGAACGCCGAGCGCCGGTCGGTCAGGAAGCCGAGTTCGATCGCGGTCAACGCGAACTCGTCGCCAAGCTCGGGATAAGCCTTGGCCAGTTCGCGCGCGACACGGTTGAAAGCAGCATCGATGCTCAGGCCGGCCTCCGCGCAGATCACCAGGAGATCGAGCGCGTCGGGCAGGGCTTTGCGTATCGCTGTCTGCCGCTTCGTGATAAGATTTTTCACGAAGAAATCGGGCGCCTTGTAACTGATCAGCAGTGCGCCGGCGACGATCATATATTTCTTGAACGCCCCGGCTTCCGGGAACCAGTGGAGTATATAGACCCCCAATGCCGCCGTGCCGCCGATCACGATCGGGGAGACCAGGCGGAAGAAGATGACGGTGACGGCGGCATCCTTGGTGCGAATGCCGGCGCGCGACAGATTAAGCGCGGCCGCCTTGAGCTGCGTGTCCTGCAGCATTTTCATCGAGCCCAGGATCGCCTTCATGCGGAGCGTGGAGGCCGTCTTGTTTTCCATCTTCGCGCGGCGGCGTGTCTTCGATGCGGCGACACCTGCTTTCAGCTGCTCGCGCCGATCGTTGAGCGCGCGCACGCGGCGCGTCATCGGATCGCGCGCGATCGACTTGATCAGGCCGTGGCCGACGAACAGCATAACGATCGCGGTGGTCAGTGCGATCCCGATGGAAACGAGGGTGCGCATGAACGTGGCATCGACGGCGTGGTCCATTATGCCCTCAAATCTCGAAGTTGATCATCTGGCGCATGATGAAAGCGCCGATGCCCATCCAGCACATGCCGCCCATGCCAGCGATCATCAGCCGCTGATCGGCGAAGAATCCGCCCATATAGCTCGGGCTGATGAAGGTGATGATGCCGAACACCAGAAACGGCAATGCGCCGATGATATAGGCGGATGCTTTCGATTCCGATGACATCGCGGCGATCTTGAGTTTCATCTGCATCCGCTTGCGCAGCACCTCGGACAAATTCGACAATGTCTCGGCCAGGTTGCCCCCGGTCTCACGTTGGATCGCAAGGGTGATGACGAAGAACTGGAATTCCTTCATCGCGAGGCGATCGGCAGTCTCCTGCAGCGCGGCTTCGAGCGTCCGGCCGATCTTCATCCGATCGCTTACCGCCTGAAACTCCGCGCCGACCGGACCATCGAACTCGGCGCCAACCGCGCCCATCGTCTCGGCGATCGGAAGGCCCGCGCGCAGGCCGCGGACGAGCAGTTCGATTGCATCGGGGAAGCGCGCGACGAACTGAGCGAGTCTGCGTTTGACGAGGACGTTGAGTACTGTCCGCGGGATCATCAAGCCCGCAGCGACGCCGACGATCAGCGCCATCCATCCCGGCAAGCCGGCGACGATCAGTCCGAGAAAGGGCACGACGAAAGCCACGCCGGAGGCGATGTAATATTGCTTGGCGGTCCACTTCTTGCCGGCCGCTTCCATCCGCTTGGTCAGCTCGTTCGCGTCCGGCAGCAGGATGGTCAGCAGTGTTTTCTTGCGCGCTGCCTGCATCGCACCGCGACTGGCGAGCAGGCGGCGCACCTGTTCGCCCGCGACAGCTTCGCCGCCGATGGCGTGCCGGCCGCGCACCATCGACAGGCGGCGTGCGAAAACCCGCTGCGAAGCGGGCCGGGCGAGCATGTACAGCATCACGGTGACGGCCACGGCCATCGCCATTATGAACAGTATCGAGATCATGAACGGGGCGCCGCCGGCAGGATCATTTTTTTGCGATCTTCGACTTCGGCTGGAAGATCGAGGCGAACTCGTCGAGCAGCGACGTCTTCTTCTTGCCTTCCGGCGCAATATCCTCGTTGACCAGTTCGAGCAGGCGGCCCGCAACTTCAGCCAGACCCAGGCCGATCTTCGCTGTCTTGCCGGCTTCGGCTATCGATTTGCCGAGTTTTGCGGCATTGACGGCCTGCTTGTGATCATAAGGCAGAATATAATCGATCGAACGTTCGATCGAGCCTTCGAAATCCTTGCGGCTGATCTCGGTCAGGCTCGGATGTACGCGGTTCGCCACCACGAGCACGCCCGCCTGCGGTGCATTATTCTTGAGCCACGATAGGACGCGGATCGTGTCGCGCGTTGCCGCCAGTGTCAGGTCGACGACGAGGACGACCGACTGGACGTCGTGAAACAGCTGCGGATGCTGCACCATCATACTGCGTGGACAATCGACCACAGTGCATTCGAACGCTGCCTTCATCTCTTCCTGCAGCTGGAAATATGCGCCGCCGTCGGTGATGATCGGATTACTGATCGGGGCTTCGGCCGACAGCACCGAGAGCTTGTCATTGGCCTTCACCAGCGCGCGTTCGAGGAACAGCCCGTCGATACGCGCCGGATTGTCGATCGCGTCGGTCAGCCCGCGACCGGGCTCCAGATCGAGTGACAGTGCGCCGGTGCCGAAGTGGACATCGAGATCGAGCAGCGCGGTCGTATGATTGCCGTTCTCGCCCATCAGCCAGGCGAGCGAGGTGGCGACCGTCGATGCGCCGACTCCGCCGCGCACGCCGATCACTGCGGTCATCAGGTGGATCTTGTCTTCGGCCTGCACGCCATGGCGCGGGCCCATCAGCATCATCTGCGCGTGCGCCAGCGCATCGCGCACCTGATCGGCGGTGAAGGGCTTGAGCAGATAGTCGTGGATGCCGCTGTTGAGCAGCTCGCGATAGAGGCGCACGTCGTTGGTCGAGCCGGCCGCGATCACGACGGTGCCAGGTTCGCAGACTTCCGCGAGCGAATTGACGTCGGCGAGCGGATCGGTCGAGTCCGCCAGATCGACAAACAATATCGTGGGACTGGCCGAGACCGACAAGGACTGGATCGCGCCGCGCAGCCCGCCCTTGTTGACCGACTCAGGCGGCCAGCCGAGCTCGAAGACGAGAGGGCGCAGCAGTTCGTTGCTGACATCGTCGCAGACATAGGCTGCGAACGGATTGCGGGTCTGCTGCGCGCGGGCGTTGAAAGGAGCGTTCATTACTGGCCCTTCGCCGATTCGATCTTGATCGCACCTTCGAGCTCTTTGGCGCGCCAGGTCTTGATTGCCTTGGTGGCGGACTGTGCGTCGATGCCGTGCGCGCGTTGCCCGCGGACCAGATCTTCTGGGTTCGCGACCATCGCCGCGAGCGTCGAATTGACCGCGCAGCCATAGTTGGAAGATGCTGCGCCCGTGAAATTGGACTGGGAAGCTCTGCTGAAATCCGGGCAGTCCGGCACTGTCGCGGTCGAACGGCTGACGACGACGCGGACATAGCCCGGTGCAATCTCGCCCTCGGTGGCGGGTGCGCTGCCGCTCATCAGCAGGCCATATTCGCCGACGATCGCTGCGATCTGGCTGTTGGCTATATCGCTGCCGGCTGCGCGCATATCGACGCTGACCCGGTCGCCATAGCTGAGTTCAATGGCGTCGAACCAGCCGATTATACGGTCGGTCTGGGCGCGGTTGAGCACCGTGGCGGGCACGTCGATGACATAGTCGTTGCGTTCGACCACCGGCTGGTGGACCGATTCGACCCCGCGATTGTCGGTGCCGGCGGCAAGTGCCGGCGCCAGCGGCAGTGTCACCGCCGCGATGATGAGGATGAAGCGTCGAGTCATCGGGCTGTCCATCAGTTCAGCGTGAAGCCGGCATCGGGGATCGATGCGGTCTTCGGTGCGGTCTTGGTATCGGCTTTGGAAGTGCGATCGGTGGCGATGATCGTTCGGGGCGGCGCGGCCATCGGCATCGGCCGTTTTTCGCCGCTTTTACCCATGAAGGTCTGGCCGCCGATGATCCGCTCCGCATCGGTGGGTGCGCGCATTCCGTCGTTCGGCATTGCGATCCGGGCGGGTGAGACCGGGCGGACGAGGTACGGCGTGACGATGATCATCAGTTCGGTTTCGCTGCGCTTGAAGCTGGTCGAACGGAAGAGCGATCCGAGCACGGGGAGGTCGCCGAGGAAGGGCGCTTTGTCGATCGCGTTGTTCTGCGTGTTCGAGAGCAGGCCGCCGATCATGAAGGCCTGGCCCGAGCCGAGCTCAACCGTCGTTTCGGCACGCCGCGTCGTGATGCCGGGGATCGAGATGCTGCCGATCTTGACCGAGCCGACCGAACTGATCTGCGACACTTCCGGGCGTACGCGCAACGAGATGCGTCCGTCGGAAAGGACTGTCGGCGTGAACGAAAGGCTTACGCCATATTGCTTGAATTCGACCGATACATTGCCGAGCCCCGATGACAGCGGGATCGGAATTTCGCCACCCGCCAGGAAGCTTGCTGTCTCGCCCGACATTGTGGTGAGATTCGGCTCGGCGAGCGTCGTTACGAGCCCATCGGCCTCCGCCAGATCGAGCGTGCCGATCAGGTCGAGCCCGAAAAATCTCTTTGCGAAACCCAGGCTTGTTCCCGTCACAGCCGGCGTGAAAGCGACTTCCGGGCCGCGAGTGACGAATCCGGTATTGGGATCGGTATAGTTGCTGATCGTACCGGCATTGCCCTGCGATACGCCGAACAGAAAATCGCCGCCCGCGCGGTCGCGGCTCAGCAGATTGACGCCGATCGCTTTCGAAAGCTCGCGACTCACCTCGACGATCTTGACTCGAAGCGTGACCTGCAGTGGCGTCGCCGATTTCAGGCGATTGACGACCTGGGCGCCTTCGCCGACGAATTTCTCGACGAGCTTCTGCGCTTCCTCGATGTCCGATGGGGCGGCGACTGTGCCGGTGAGCAGGACGATCCCGTTCATCGTCGTCGCGGTGATCGCGGCGTCGGGCATGGCCAGCTTCAGCATCGTGCCGACGCTGGTGATGTTGCTGCCGATACGCACGATCGACGACCAGACCACTTTGCCGCTCTTGTCGGTGGCATAGACCGCGGTCTCGCCGGCGCTCTTGCCGAAGACGTAAAGCTTGTTCTGCGAGCGCACCTGGACGTCGGCCCGAGCCGGGTCCGCCACGAAGATATCGCTGATCGGCTGCGGCAGCGTGACCATCTGGCCGGAACCGATCGAGAGCGTCATGGTCTCGGTCGGCTTCGTCATGACCGCCTTATGCGCGTTGCCCGACTCTGCTGGCGCCGTCGTTGCGGCGGTCAATGGGGCGATGGCGACCGCGCCCATCAGGGCGGCGACAAGCGCCTGTTTGTAAAAGCTGCGCATCTTCACTTGGCTCCGATTTCGAAGTCGGTGGTCTCGCTGCCGCGCCGAACTTTGATGATGGGGCCGCCCGTGCCGCTGGCGACCTTCTGGTCGTTGCTCGTCTTGCCGGGCACGCTTGACCGCTGGAAGCGGGATACGTCGGCGCCGACGGTGAGGGTCGGATCGGTGTCGATCGGCCGCGAAGCGATATCGAGGAGCATCTGCCGCTCGGCCTTGGGGTCGCCGTCTGCGGGCAGTTTGACCGTGCCGGATGCAATCGCATCCTCGAGCTCGGCCTTGTTGTCGGCGATCGATCGCAGCGATAGCGAAAGCTGGCCGATGGATTGTGCGACCGCGATTTTCTCGGCGATTTTGGGCGTGACTTCGAGCGTGACGTTGGATGTCTGCGCGACGATGGTGTTGCCTGCATCATCGGTCGCCTTGTCGGTGCGATGATCGGCCGCGAGAATGCGCAGGTTGCGGATGATCGTTTCCGTGGCCTTGAGCGCCGGCCCATCGCCGCCGCCGGCCACGTCCTGCGTCAGCATCAAATCGACACGGTCGCCTGGGAAGACGAAGCCGGCGACGCCCGATTGCGCCGAGACCGAAACGGTGACGGCGCGCATGCCGGGGCCGAGTGCTGCCGCCAGGAAGCCGCGGTCACCGGGCTTGACGAACGCGCCCTGGGTTATCGGCTCGCCGGCGGTGAGTGCATAGCGCACGACCGTTCCGGTGAGGCTGTTGATGTCGCTCTCGCCCTTCAGATAATATGTCTTGCTGACCAGTTCAGCCGGCCAGCGCTGAAAACGGAAGCTTTCGGGGCCAACGATCGATCCCACGGGCAGCGGACGCACTGCGACCAGCACTTCTGGCCCGGTCGGCTCGGGCGCCGCGGCGACCACGGGGGCGGCTTCGGCCTCGCTGCTGCTGCCGAAATAGCTTCGCGCCACGACGGCGGAGATTCCCGCCATGACGAGGGCCATAATCAGGAGCAGTAATTTCCTCGCATCCATCGGATCATATCCAGTCTGGCCCAACCCAGGGCGGTTAATCCCGTGCTTATGCGGTGCGTATGGTTAATAACCCGTTTGCGATGACCCACAGACCGCCGATCGCGATCGCCACGCCATAGGGGACCTCGGGTCGTGCCGCGTTGGGGCGCCACCGCTGGCGAACGAGTATGCCGATCGTGATCGCGCCGCCGGCCAGGGCCATGACGGTGAGCATCGTGAAGAGCGCCTGTAGCGGTAGCCACAGCGCGACGGCAGCGATCATCTTGACGTCACCGCCGCCCATCATCCGCAGCATGAACAGCACCGCAAACAGCACGAACACGGCGATCGCCACGGCGATGCGCAGCCCAATATCGGGCAGGCTTTCGCCCGCGACCCACCAGAAGATGATCGCGAGCAGCGCGATCGTCACGTTCAGCTCGTTGGCGATCGTGCGCGTCTTGATGTCGGTCCACGCCGCCATCAGCAGCAGAACGGCGAGCAGGATACCAAAAAGGTCGGGGAGTTGGCTTGTCATAGCAAAGAAAGCTAGACGGTTATGCTTACCAAAACGTAACTGCAGCACATGGTATTGCTCCCCGCTCACACAGACATCGCGATCATCGGCGCCGGCATGGCCGGCTCCAGCCTCGCCGCCGAGATCGGCGGTGCTGCCCGCGTGGTCATGATCGAGGGCGAAGACCAGCCGGGCTATCACGCGACAGGCCGCTCGGCCGCCTTCTGGTCCGAAACCTATGGCGGACCGGCGATCCAGCCGCTCACCAGCGCGTCGGAGGCCTATCTCCGGGACGGCGGCTTTCTGTCGCCGCGCAGCGGGCTTCACATCGCCGGCCCCGATGGCATGAAGGCGCTGGCAGCGTTCGAGCAGGAATTCGCCGGCAGCGCCGTTCGGCTCGATCGCGTTCCCGCGGAGGCTGTGCCACATCGCGTCCCGGGATTACGCGCCGGGCATGGCGATGCGCTTGAGGAGCCGACCTGCGCCGATATCGATGTCGCCGCGCTTCACGCCCATTATCTCACCCGTGCGCGCAGGGCTGGCGCGGTGCTGATGACCGATGCCCGGGTGCGGGCGATCGTGCGGGAAGGGTCTGGATGGCGGCTGTCGACATCCTCCGGCGACATTCTCGCCGATCGCGTCGTCAACGCCGCCGGCGCCTGGGCCAGCGAGATCGCGGCGCTTGCCGGCGCTGCGCCGATCGCCATCACCCCCTATCGGCGCACGGTCGTCCAGCTTCAGGTCGATCCGCCGGCGCCCGCCGATCTGCCCCTGGTGATGGATGCCGAGGAACGCTTCTACTTCAAGCCCGAGGCAGGCGGGCGGCTCTGGCTGTCGCCGCATGACGAAACCGACAGTGCCGCGTGCGATGTCGCGCCCGAGGAACTCGACGTCGCGATCGCGATCGATCGTTTCGAAAGGTTCGTCGATTGGCGGATCGTTCGGCGCGAATATGCGTGGGCAGGGCTGCGCAGCTTTGCGCCCGATCGGATTCCGGTTTACGGATTTGACAGCCGGGAGCCGGGTTTCTTCTGGTTTGCGGGGCAGGGCGGTTTCGGTATCCAGACGGCGCCTGCGGCGGCGGTGATCGGGGCGGCACTGATCATGGGACAGGCTATGCCAGATCCGGTGCAGGATATCGATGTCGCTCGTTATTCACCTTCGCGGTTCGATTAGGCGCCGGCTATTCAGCTTCGAGGGGGTCGGGGCCAAAGCGGTTCGCTCCGCGCGTGCCTTCGAGGATGTAGAGCACGAGCAACACGATCCAGCCGATGAAGGGCAGGAAGACGAACAACATCATCCAGCCGCTATGGTTGCCGTCATGCAGTCGCCGCACCGCGACAGCGAGCGAGGGGATCAAGGTGGCGAGATGGAAGAGGTGGGTGATCCAGCCGCCGGTTGCGGCGACCTGCGCCCAACCGGTCCAGCCGAGACGATAGCTCGACGCGGTGATGGTGCCGAAGCCGAACATCGTGTCGAGAATCTGCGTGACGATCGTCGCAAGGAACAGGAACAGCACGAACAGCCAATATTCCTTGCGTCGCGCGCGGCCCGAGAAGGTGGCATATTTGCGCAACGGCGCGAGCATCCAGTCGGTGGTCGTCATGGTCGCGCTCCTGTGGCGGGCCTATAGCTTCGGCAGGGTAACGCCTTGCTGGCCCATATATTTCCCCGCGCGGTCGGCATAGCTCACCTCGCAGGGCTCGTTGCCCTGCAGGAAAAGAAACTGGCAGGCGCCTTCATTGGCGTAGATCTTGGCGGGCAGGGGGGTCGTGTTCGAGAATTCGAGCGTGACATGGCCTTCCCAGCCGGGCTCGAGCGGCGTCACGTTCACGATGATGCCGCAGCGCGCATAGGTCGATTTGCCGAGGCAGATCACCAGCACGTCGCGCGGCACCCGGAAATATTCGACGGTACGGGCCAGAGCGAAGCTGTTGGGCGGGATAATGCAGCAGTCAGTCTTGCGGTCGACGAAGCTGTCCATGTCGAAATTCTTAGGGTCGACCGTCGCCGAATTGACGTTGGTGAAGATCTTGAACTCGTCCGCGACCCGCGCGTCATAGCCATAGGAACTGAGACCGTAGCTGATGCAGCCGTCGCGGCGTTGCGCTTCGACGAAGGGCTCGATCATCCCGCTCGACTGCGCCTGTTCGCGTATCCACTTGTCCGACATGATCGACATGAAAGGCTCAGTCCCCCTTAAAGGCCGAGATCGGCCGGGCCGAATGCGTGTGGCAGCAGCGCTGACAGGCGGTGCCGTTCGACGATCGCCCCGTCGGCCGATCCGCAATAAATGTCTATATCGCGGCCACCCATCTGGGCCGCCTCGTTGATCACCTGCCGGCAGCGGCCGCACGGATAGATCGCCGCGTCGCCGCTGATCGTCCCGTCCTTCGCCAGCGCGCCGCCGATGATCCCGATCGCGACGACATCGCGCAGGTGCCCGGCGGCATTCACCGTTCCCAGCGCTACCGTCTCTGCGCAGAGCGACAGGCCGTAGCTGGCATTCTCGAAATTGGTGCCGGTGACGATCTCGCCATCTTCAAGCAGTACCGCCGCGCCGACACCGAAGCGCGAGTAAGGAGCGTGGGCGTTGCGCGCTGCTTCGCGCGCGGCGTCGACCAGCACGCGGCCCGCGACATCGGCCAGATCGACCGGCTCAGCCACGGATATGGAGCACGCAGATCAAGGTGAACAGGCGCCGGGCGGTGTCGAAGTCCACGTCGATCTTGCCCTCCAGTCGGGTCTGCAGAAGCTGTGCGGCATCGTTGTGGATGCCGCGCCGGGCCATGTCCACGGTCTCGATCTGCGCCGCGGTCGATTGGCGAATGGCCTGGAAATAGCTGTCGCAGATCGCGAAATAATCTTTGATCGGACGGCGAAAGCTGCCGAGGCCGAGGATCAGTGTTTCCAGCAGTTCGCCGGTTTCGGCCGCGATGTCGATCGCCAGCCGCCCCTCCTCGACGCGCAGCTTGACGCGATAGGGACCGGCATAACCCTCGGGATAGGCGCGAACGGGTTTGAAATGATTTTCCTCGAGCAGATCGAAGATCGCGACGCGGCGTTCCTGCTCCACATCAGCATTACGCCAGATGATGGTCTTCTCGTCGAGATCGATAGCGATGATGCGCGGGTGGGACATTGCGCTCGCGTTTAAGGTCCGAACGCGATCACGGCAATGGCAAGCAGAGGCTGCCTGGCAAAGCGAAGCATGCAAGGCCGTGTCGAGCCTTGCATGCTTCCAGTTTCCTCGGGGGAGGATCTCTTCAGTTTGCGACGTGTATCGTCACATGTGCGCTCCAGCCCGCGACCACCGGCCGGTCGGGCTTTTCGTCGAGCTGGATGCGAATGGGTACGCGCTGGGTCACCTTGACCCAGTTGCCGGTGGCATTCTGCGCCGGCAGCAGCGAGAACTGCCCGCCGGTCCCGGCATTTATGCCAATGACATGGCCGCGAAAGGTGCGGCCGGGAATGGCGTCGATCTCGATATCAACGCGCTGGCCGAGTCGGATCTTGTCGAGCTGGGTTTCCTTGAAATTGGCGTCGATCCAATAGCCCTTGTCCCTCACGACGTTGAGCAACGGCAGCATCTGCATCGCCATCATGCCGGGTGCGACCTTGTCCGACTGGCTGACGACGCCATCGATCGGCGCACGGATTTCGGTGCGGGCGAGATCGAGAGCCGCCTTCTCACGCATGGCGAGCGCCGCCTCGACCTGAGGATGGCCTCCGTTGCGCGAGGTGCCGAGCACGGCGCGTGCCGAATCGGCGCTCGATGCCGCCGAGGATTGTTCCGCGGTTGCGGCGGCGAGCGCCGCCTTGGCGGCGTCGTAGCTGGCGCGGGTGGTGAAGCCGAGCCGGAGCAGCTCCTCCTGGCGGTGCAAGGTGTCACGGGCGAGGCCGACATCGGATGCACTTTTGGCGGTGTCAGCCTGCTTGGCCTGAAAGGTGCTCTGGAGCTGGGCAATGCTCAGCCGGGCGTTGCCGACGGCAGCGTCCGCCTGCATCAGCGCGATGCGATAGGGCGCCGGATCGATACGCAGGAGCAGATCGCCCTTCTTCACATGCTGGCTTTCGGTCACGAAGACGTCCGTCACGCGACCCGTGACCTCGGACGAGATCGACGCCATCTGCGTGTTGACCTGCGCATTGTCGGTGGAGATCGTCCGCCCGCTTGTCAGCCAGGCATAGAGCCCTGCGGCGATGACGATCAGCGGAACCGAGACCATGACGAGGAGCCGGGCCAGGCGTCGGCGCGGCGCGACGACCGTAGATGCCTCGATCGCCTCTCCCCGGGCGATGCTGCTCATATCGTTCACTTTTTTGATCCGACTACTTTGAGGATGTCTCTTTGCTCATCATCCATCGCGCGCGTGCGGTTGCGTACGCGGCCGAGGAGTTCGAGCAATATGGAGCGATCCTCGGGCGTTACGTCGCGCATGAGCTCTTCTTCCAGCTGGCGCCCGATTACGGTGAGCTGATCGACCAGCGGCATCGCTTTCGACGTCAGGTAAATCCGCCAAATGCGTCGGTCAGTCGGGTCAGCACGGCGCTCGACCATGTCGGATTCGACCAGCCTGTCGACCATGCGGCAGAGCGTGATCCGTTCGACGTCGAGATAATCCGCGAGCTCGCTCTGCGATGGCCCGTCGATATGCGCGAGGAAGAGGAGCATGCGCCATTGCGGACGCGTTATCCCCAGAGCGCGGGTGCGCGCATCGAACATATAGCGCATCCGACGCGATATTTCGGCCATCAGGCCGCTGGATGACTGGGCAGCATCTGCAAGCATGCTTACATTATGCTGACTTGCTAACGATTCTACAAGCGCGAAGTGGATATCCACAGATCGATGCCCGGCTTTTTCGCGAATGCTGCTTGAGCTTGGGCCCGCCGAAGCGGATAGTCGCGCGATGCTCACACCTTTGACCTTTTCCGGCGCGCTGCCTGCGCCCGAAGCGCCTGCGCTTCCACATAATGTGGAGGCGGAGGCGGCGTTGCTCGGCGCGATGATGATCGACAATCGAATCGTCGAAGACGTCCAGATCAAGCTCCAGCCGCACCATTTTCACGAGCCGATGCACGGCCGCATCTACGAAGCGATCCTCCGGCTGGTCGATCGTAACATGGTTGCGACGCCGGTGACGCTCAGGCCGATGTTCGAAGGTGACATCGGCATGCGCGAACTCGGTGGGCCGGGCTATCTCGCGCAGTTGACGGGTAGCGGCGCTGCGCTGATCGGCGCGCGCGACTTCGCGACGCAGGTCTATGATCTCGCGCTGTTGCGCGCCTTGATAGGCGTCGGGCGCACGATGGTCGAGCAGGCGCTCGACACGTCCGAGGCGGTCGATCCCAAGGGGCAGATCGAGGACGCCGAAATCGCGCTCTACAAGGTTGCGGAGGAAGGTGGCGAAGAAGGCAGCATGAAGACGTTCGGCCAAGCGACCAAGCTGGCCGTCGCCAATGCCGAACGCGCCCTCAATTCGGGCGGACATGTCGCCGGCATCACCACGGGGTTCGAGAGCATCAATGGCAAGATCGGCGGTTTGCATCCATCCGATCTGATCATCCTCGCCGGGCGCCCCGGCATGGGCAAGACGTCACTCGCCACCAACATCGCGTTTAACGCGGCGATGCGGCTGGTGCGTGATCGCGCGGCGGGAATAGCGGACGACAAATCGGTTGGCGCCGGTGTCGCCTTCTTCAGCCTCGAAATGTCGGCCGATCAGCTGGCGACGCGTATTCTCGCCGAGCAATCGGGCATCAGCTCGGAAAATCTGCGCATGGGCAAGATCAGCCATGAAGAGTTCCGCAATCTCGCGCGCGCGTCGGCCGATCTCGAAAATCTGCCGCTCTATATCGATGACACCCCGGCGCTGACGATCGCTGCTTTGCGGACCCGCGCACGCCGGCTCAAGCGGCAGCGGGGGCTTGGCGTGATCGTGGTCGATTACCTCCAGCTGCTCCAGGGTTCGGGCCGCCAGACCGATGGAAATCGGGTCCAGGAAATCTCGGAGATCAGCCGCGGCCTGAAGACGCTGGCCAAGGAACTCAACGTACCGGTGATCGCGCTGTCGCAGCTCAGCCGCGCGGTTGAGCAGCGTGAGGATAAGCGCCCGCAGTTATCGGACCTGCGCGAATCGGGCTCGATCGAGCAGGATGCCGATATGGTGTGGTTCGTCTATCGCGAGGAATATTATCTCCAGGCCAAGGAGCCCAAGCATCCGATTCCCGGTGACGACGCCAAGGTCTTCGCCGAATATGATGCCTGGGTGGCGCTGAACGATGTCGCCAAAGGCACGTGCGAGCTGCTGATCTCGAAGCAGCGCCATGGCGCGACCGGCCGGGTGAAGCTTAAATTCGACGCGAAGTTCACCAAATTCTCGGATTTGGCTGACGATAGCTATGCGAGCCCCTATGAGTGATTGGCGATCCCGCGTGACATCGAGCTAAATCTATGTTCATCTCCTCGCAATAATCCGGGAAACGGACGTTGGGCGAGGATTGAAACATGATGTTACGTATCGATCATATCATGGACGGCGTATGTTTGGGCGGGCTGATCATGGCGCCGCTTTACCTGATCTATAAAATGGGCATGTTCCTCGTTTATTGAGGACCGTCGCTGGGACCAGAAGGCTGGCAGATCAGAAGGCCGGTTCCTCACCGGGCCGGATCAGCGGCTCGCCATGAATCCCGCATTCCACCTTGTCCCACCCGCGCCAGCGGCCTGCGCGCGGGTCTTCCCCGGCCGTGACGATGCTCGTGCAGGGCGCGCAGCCGATCGACAGATAGCCCTGCGCCTCCAGCGGATGACGCGGTAGGTCGTAGGTGTCGAAATAGACGTCGAGATCGATCTTCGACCAGGTAGCGAGAGGGTTGAACTTGATCCGGTCGCCATCGAGTTCGAACGGCAGGATGTTCGCCCGAGTCGATGCCTGGAAGCCCTTGCGGCCAGAAATAGAAGCATCGAAATCGGCCATCGCCTTGCCGAGCGGGATAACCTTGCGGATTTCGCAGCAACCATCGGGATCATAGGACCAGCGCAGTCCGGTGCCGTCCCTCTTCTCGATCGTGTCGACCTCGGGCATGAGCGTGCGGACCCCGGTGAGGCCGAGCTTTTCGATCAGCGCGTCGCGATAGGCGAGCGTTTCCGGAAACATCTTGCCGGTATCGAGGAACAGCACCGGAATCGACGGATCGGCTTCGGCCATCAGGTGGAGCAGCACCGCGGACTCGGCGCCGAACGATGATATGACGGCCACGCGGCCGAGCAGTTTTTCAGCCAGCACCGTGCGGATCATCTCGCGCGCGCCGACGCCGTCGAAGCGCGTATTCAGGCGGGCGACGTCTGCCGCGGTGAAGCGCGGGCCGGTATCGATCCGGTCGATGATTCGAGCCGGCTCAGCCACGGCGCTTGGCCCAGACGGGCGCGCGTCCATCGACCGTCTTCTGATAGACGTCGTCGTAGAGCGACAGCAGCTTGCCGAGCGTCGCGCGATTGACAGGCGCATCGGCGGCGAAACTGTCGAAACCGCAACGGCGCATTGGCGGAATCTGATCGACCAGAACATCGCCCGCCGCCCGCAGTTCACCGGTATAGCCGGCTTCGCGGAGGATCGAACCGATCGAATAGCCGCGGCCGTCGCGAAACTTTGCGAAGGCGACCTCGACCAGCGATAGTCGGCCGAGATGCGGGATCAATGCGCGCGGATCGTCGGTCGGCTCTAGCCGGACGGCGGTCGCATTGCTCTGGCCGGCAAAGGCGTCGAGCGTCACCGCCGGTTCGTCGTGGGCGGCATCGTCGCGGAAGCGGATCAGATCACTCATAGATCGCCTTCTTGAACGGTGCTTCGCCGACGCGGCGATAGGTGTCGATGAAACGCTCGCCGTCGCTGCGGAGCGACTTGTAGACGCTCACCGCCGTTTCTATCGCATCGACCACGCCATCTTCGGAAAAGCCGGGGCCGACGATCTTGGCGAGGCTGGTATCCTCCGCCGCCGATCCGCCGAACGACAGCTGATAATTCTCCTCGCCCTTACGATCGACGCCGAGGATGCCGATGTGTCCGGCATGGTGATGGCCGCAGGCATTGATGCAGCCGGAGATCTTGAGCTTGAGTTCGCCGAGATCGCGTTGCGCGCCGAGATCGGCAAAGCGCGCCGCGATCTTCTGCGCGAGCGGGATCGAGCGGGCATTGGCCAGCGCGCAATAATCGAGGCCGGGGCAGGCGATGATGTCGCCGATCAGATCGAGGTTCGGCGTCGCGAGCCCGGCCGCGTCGAGCTTCTGCCAGACGGCATAAAGATCGGCCTTCTTCACATGGGGCAGGACGATGTTCTGCGCATGGGTCACGCGCATCTCGTCGAAACTATACTCGGTTGCCAGATCGGCCATCAGGTCGATCTGCGCCGACGATGCGTCGCCGGGAATGCCGACGGTTGGTTTCAGGCTGATATTGACGATCGCATAGCCGGGCGCCTTGTGGGCGACGGTCTGTTGATCGACCCAGACCGCGAAGTCCGGATCGCCGCGGTCGATCTCGTCGGTCAGACCGGTCTCGAACGCGGGCGATGCGAACAGCGCGGCGATGCGCGCGAACTCGGCCTCGGGCGCATCGAGCCCCAGCGTCTTGGTGTGGAGGAATTCCTCCTCGACCTGCCGGGCATATTCATCGCGGCCGATCTCATGGACGAGGATCTTGATCCGCGCCTTGTACATATTATCGCGGCGGCCATAGCGGTTATAGACGCGCAGGCAGGCTTCCATATAGCTGAGGAAATCGGCCTTGGGCAGGAAGTCGCGGATCACCGGCGCGATCATCGGCGTGCGGCCCATGCCGCCGCCGACATAGACGCGGAAACCGGTTTCGCCCGCATCGTTGCGCACGATCTGAAGGCCGATATCGTGCAGCTTCATCGCCGCGCGATCTTCCTCTGCCGCGATAACCGCTATCTTGAACTTGCGCGGCAGATAGCTGAACTCGGGATGGAAGGTGGACCATTGCCGCAGCAACTCGGCATAGGGTCGCGGATCCTCGATCTCGTCGGCGGCGGCGCCGGCATATTGATCCGACGAGATGTTGCGAATGCAATTGCCGCTCGTCTGGATCGCATGCATTTCGACCGTCGCGAGTTCGGTGAGGATATCGGGCGCATCCGACAGCTTGATCCAGTTGTACTGGATGTTTTGCCGGGTGGTGAAGTGCCCGTAATCCTTGTCGTACTTGCGCGCGATATGGGCGAGCATGTGCATCTGCCTGCCCGACAGCGTGCCGTACGGAATCGCGACGCGCAGCATATAGGCATGGAGCTGGAGATAGAGGCCGTTCATCAGCCGCAGCGGCTTGAACTGGTCCTCTGTCATCTCGCCCGAGATGCGACGATTCACCTGGTCGCGGAATTCCTCGACGCGGGCGTCAACGATCGCCTGATCATATTCGTCATATTTATACATGGGCGTGTATCAGGCCTTCTCGATCTGAAAATCGGGGCGAATGGCGAGGTCCGCGCGGACCGTGGGGCCCGCCGCGCGAATGCGATCCTTGATATGTGTCGGGATCGGGCCGGCGTCGCTCATCGTTGCGTCGATCACGATCGGGCCGTTGACCCGAAGCGCCGCTTCCTCGACGTGCGCAATATGCTCCGCATCGGCGCCGGCATCGACGGCGTCGGCAACATATCGCGACCAGCCCTTGCCGGTCCACCAGGTAACGTCGCCGCTCAGCAGATCATTGCCGGTCACGATCTTCACGCGCTCTGCTCCATTTGCTCGGCTTGCACCGCGAGCGTCCGTAGCCGGTTTTGCGCGTCCGACAAGAGCACGACCTCGCCGACGACGATGATCGCAGGGCTGACCACCTGTTCGCGCTTCACCATGTCGCCCAGATCGGCGAGCAAAGTCTGCATCGCACGGCTGCCCTCGAGCGTACCGCGTTCGAGCACCGCGACCGGCATGTCGGGTGCGACACCGTCCGCCATCAGCTTGTCCGCGATCGCGGCCGCGCAGGTGACGCCCATATAGATGACGAGCGTGCGGCCTTGCCCGGCGAGCCCGGACCAATTCTGCTCAGCGAGGCCCTGGCAGGTGCCGGCGACGAAACTGACCGCGCTCGACCAGTCCCGATGCGTGAGCGGCAGCATAGCCTCCGCCGCGCAGCCGAGCGCCGACGAGACGCCGGGGATGACCTCGACAGGCAATCCGGCGGCGCGCACGGCCTCCACCTCTTCGCCGCCACGCCCGAAGACGAAAGGATCGCCCCCCTTCAGTCGCACGACGACCGATCCGGCCTTCACATGCGCTATGATAAGCGCATTGATTGCCTCCTGCGGCAGCGTGTGCCGATCGCGCCGCTTGGCGACCGAAATACGCTGCGCGGTGGCCGTGGCATAGTCGAGTACCCGCATGTCGATCAGTCCGTCATGGACGACGATATCGGCGACTTTCAGTGCCTCGACGGCGCGCACCGTGAGCAAGCCGGGGTCGCCGGGGCCGGCGCCGACCAGGATGACGCGTCCACGCGCTTCGGGATCGAGAAGAGATGTCATGCGAGCCAAATGCTCCCTGATGGGTCGAAATTCAATTCAGCGATGTTTGTCGCACCGCGATATTTTCTATCGGGGTACGAGTCTTGATCCTCCCCGGGACGGGTAGGGGATGGTGGAGGAGGATTTCGCGAGGGGTGCGCTCGCGGATGGCCCGCTCCACCGCTTTCAGCGGTCTCCCTCCCCGGTACGGGGAGGATTTAGGCCGCGTGCCACTTCGACATCGGGAACAGCAAAGCTCGCACCGCTGGCGAGCGGAGCATCGACCGCAACCGCCGTCACGAAATAGGCGACGCCCGTTCCCGCCGCGCGATCGATCCACAGGCCGGATTTGAGGCCATAGGCATCGCCGGCATGGCCAACACGCTCTATGCCGTCGCCGAACAGATCGTCGTGACAACCATCCTGGCGTGTCACGAGTGTTTTGGTCGCGAGGCCATAGCGGCAGATCGATCCGGGAGTAGTCTCGCCGGTTACGCCATTCTCGCCGTCAAACGTCCAGCGCGGCGTGAACATCAGGTCGATCGACGCCTTTGTCAGGAAGCGCCGGTCCTGCGCACGCCCGTCGTTGAGCAGCATCTGCCCGATCTTCGCGAGATCGCGCATCGAGATGCGCAAGCCGCCCTGTGGGCTGAAGCTCGCGCCGTTCAGGCCTGGTTGCCAGCGGCGCAGGTCGCAGCTGCCGTCGGTCGAGGGCTTGATCGGGCAGACCGGCTGCCGGCCGTGATTGTCATCGGCCGCCACTTCACCCGTTGCACGATAGAGCACGACCCCGCGCGCGACGGCGGCGTCACTGCAGGTGACCCAGTTGTAGCAGGCGTCCAGCCGCAGAGGTTTGAGCACGAGCCGTGCCATCAGTCGATCGAAACGCTCACCGGTCACGCGCTCCATGATCGCCGCGATGATGGGAAAGTTGAGATTGGCGTATCGAAAATAGCTGCCGGGCGCGTGCGCGCTGTCCCACGCTTTCGGATCGGCCAGCGCGGCCTGCGTCGTCTGGTCGAACGGCGCCACATAATCGATCCCGTCCTGCACCGACGAGCTGTGCGATAGCAGCAGCCGCAAACTGATCCTGGCATCGGGAAAGTCGGGGTTGCGCAGCTTGTATCCGAGATAATCGGAAACGTCGCGATCGAGATCGAGCGCGCCTCGTTCCAAGAGCCGCATCACTCCCAGCGCGACGACAAGCTTGGAGATCGAGGCGACACGGACCGGATCGTCGGCCGTCACCGGGCGGGCCGTCCCGCGATCGGCCAGCCCCTGCACCCAGGCGCCGCCCAGCTTCGTCCGGGTGAACGTCTGACGGACCGCCGCCGGAACAATAGGCTCTGCGCGGACGTCCTGTGTCCCTATAAGCGCCAGAAGCGCGGTGATGATGATGGCTCGCATCACGCGATCATGCGGGGCTAAGCTGGGACAGGCAATGATGCGATCTATGGTGCGGGTAAAAAAGACAGCAGCGCGTGTTGCGGCTATTCTCCTGTTGTTGCTCACGCTCGGCATGATCGCCTGGGTGGCGCGGCCCCTATACCTCGATCACATTTATTATCGGGGGTCGGTAAGCAATCATTTCGACGGGCAGCGCTTCTTCAATCCCGAAGGCGAACAGGGCACCGGCGGCGACCGCAATGGCCCGGGCCTCGGGCGCATCTTCGCGCTGATTACCGGTGACCGCGGCCCCGGCTGGCCGAACAGCGTGCCGGTCGCGTCCACGATACCGCCGGAGCGGATCGCGGGTTCGGCGATGCGCGTGACCTGGATCGGCCATTCGACCGTGCTGGTGCAGACGCAGGGGCTCAACATCCTCACCGATCCGGTGTGGGTCGACAAGGTCGGGCCGCTTGGGCTGGTTGGCGCTTCGCGCGTGCGGCCGCCCGGCGTCCGGCTGGCCGATCTGCCGAAGATCGACCTGATCCTGATCAGCCACAATCATTACGACCATATGGACGTCGCGACGCTGAGAACATTGTGGAATCGCGACCGGCCGCTCATCGTCACCAGCCTCGGCAATGACGCGATATTGAAGGATCACGGCATAGCCGCGCAGGCGCGCGACTGGGGCGGGCGTGTCGGCGTTCGTCCCGGCATCACTGTGATAATCGAACGGGCCCATCACTGGAGCTCTCGTTGGGGTGAGGATCGCAATCGGGCGCTGTGGAGCGGATTCACCGTGACCCTGCCCGGCGGCAATATCTTCTACGCGGGCGACACCGGCCAGGGCGACGGAAGCTGGATCAGGTCGGCGGCGAAAGACGGGCCGTTCCGGCTGGCACTGTTGCCGATCGGCGCCTTCCACCCGCGCAAGGTCTTCAGCGGCAACCACATCGATCCGCAGCAATCGGTGCAAGTCTTCCGCGATATCGGTGCGCGCCATGCGCTCGGCGTGCATTGGGGGACGTTCAAGCTGACCGAGGAGGAGATGAACGAGCCTAAGATCGAGCTGGCGGACGCGCTGAAGGCGGCGAAGATATCAGCGGGCCGTTTCATCACAACCGAGGTCGGGCAGGGCTGGATGGTGCCATGACTGCGCGTCGAATTGGCCAACCGAACTGGTCGGAGGGATCGACGCCGAACCTATCGATTATCGCCCGTCGCATCGCGGACAGCAGGCTGCGATAACTATCTCCCTAAGTTCATGACAATTTTGTTGCAGCCGCTTAAGGTCCGCTCCGTGCCTTCCTATTATCGTCTGATCCAGCATGTCATCCTTGCCGCGCCGCTATTATTTGCGTCGCGGCCTGCGCGTGCGCAGCAGGATGACGAACAGCTATGGCTGCAGATAAACACCAATGTGCCGCTGGGTTCGAAATGGCGGGTGACTGTGGAGCAGATTGCGCGCTTCAGCGATCGTCAGAACGGCCTGTTTCAGACCGAGCTGGGCGGCATATTCGGCTATCGGCTGTCGAAGCATTTCGAGCTGGGTGCCGGCTATCGCTGGGTTGCGGCGTATAACGGCAACACTGCCGCGAATGAAAACCGGGTGCGCCAGCATATCATTGCAACCTTCGGTGGATTCACCGGGCGGCTGCGTGTCGACGAGCGTTTCAATCCGCGTGGCAACGAGATCGGCTTCCGCATCCGTCCGCTGCTGCGCTATAATTACAGGATCGGGCCAAATGGCTGGGGGCTCTATGCCAGTCATGAAAGCTTCTGGTTACCGAACAGCACAAGCTGGGGACAGCGGCGCGGCTATGAGCGGATGCGCAATATGATCGGCGCGACCGTGCCGGTGTCGCGACAAATAAGCCTCGATGTCGGCTATCTGAACCAGTACCGGCCATCGCACCGCGGATCTGTCGCGCAGATGGACCACGCGATGAGCCTGCAGATGACGATCAACCTGGCGGGGCATATGGCGTCGCATCCTACGTCAAATACGGATGATTAAGCGGTGGAACAGCCTGCTTGTCCCGGCTTCCCTGAACGATAGGAAGGAGCTTCATGGCCCGACCCTCGCTTCGTGATATCCGCCTCCATCATTGGCTGATCGTGGTCGCCCTGCTCGTCATCGTCGCCGCATTCGAGTTGGCGATGGGGCGCCAGCCGATCTGTACGTGCGGCAAGATCGAGCTGTGGCATCCGGCGCTGGATGCCGGCAACAGTCAGCATATCGCGGACTGGTATACCCTCAGCCATATCATCCACGGCTTCCTCTTCTATCTACTCGGCTGGCTGGTGCTGCGCGCGCGGCCCCCGGGCGAGCGGCTGGTGCTTGCGGTCGCGATAGAGGCGGCGTGGGAAATGTTGGAGAACTCCCCGGTCATCATCGATCGCTATCGCGAAGCGACGATCGCGCTGGGCTATAGCGGCGACAGCATAGTAAATTCGGTGTCAGACGTCGCATGGATGGCGCTGGGGTTCGCCTTTGCACGGCGCGTGCCCTGGCGGGTGACGGCGGCGGTCGGAGTGGCATTTGAGCTGATCGCTTTATGGGTGATACGCGACAATCTGACGCTCAACGTGCTGATGCTGGCCTGGCCGATCGACGCGGTGAAGGTCTGGCAGGGGGGCGGGTGATCGCGCCCGTAACGGACGCCGCTGGCACTGCCGAAAATGCAATCGTCGATGCGGCCAAAGTCGGGAAAACAATCCTCATGATTACGCCCCCTCAGCCTACAGAGATAATTTTGGCCGGCCGTAGCCGTCGCCAGCAAGGTCTGGATGGTCAAAGGATGACTGCGCGATTTTGCGGTCGGAACCAAGGCCGCGAGCGCGTAGCATTCGTTGGGGTGACGGAGCAGGGAGCGGCTGCTAGAAGCCCGATATGGATTTCGACCGGCTTCTCGTTCGCTTTTTCGGCACCAGCGATATTGATGGCCTCTCGCCCGACGCGCTCGTCGCGGGGCTGAATCGGCTGCGATTACAGTTCAGCATGGAGAAGGATGACGAGCAGCGTTTCGCGCTGTGGTGCCTGATGTATATGCTGGGTGCTGCGCCGGAGATCGAAGACGCCTTTGCGGACGAAGATGATCGCGAAGCTGCGCGCGAATTTGCCGAGGAACTCGACGACGAGATGGATGGCGACGAGGAGGCGTGATCTAACCAGGTCGAGGGCGACGCCGTCTGATCGGCAGTGTCGAAAACTGGGTCGCCCCAAGTAACGGCTCGACCGTCGTGGCTGCCCCAGCGGCTGACAGCCTTGCTCACCGCAGCGTTCGTTAAATCTGCCTCATTGCGGCGTGAAATGCCGCGCCTGAATAGAAACCGATCGCAACGGGCCGGGCCGGGCTGAGTTTCAAATCGCGCTGCTACTCTCGTACAAAAGAAAACGCCGTCAGCTTCGCAGCCAACGGCGTTTTCCTATTTAAGAAAGCTTGGTTCAGGCGTTAGCGAGCTTCGCCGAACCCATGCCGAGCTTGTTGCGGCGACGCATGCCAGCACCGACTGCGCCGACACCCATGATCATCATGGCCCAGGTCGAAGCCTCAGGAACCGCGGCAACCGAAAGATTGTCGATCACGATGTCCTTACCAACCTGGCCGTCCGGAACGAACGTCAGCGACAGCGTGCCAAGGCCGCTCTGCGTCGTGTTGAAAAAGCTGCTCCAGCCTTTCCAGGTATCGGCAGCGAGCGACGCATTGACAGGGACCGTCACGAGATTGTGCGTGAAGTTACCCGAATCGGTGAAGGTCACCTGAAACACTGCGTTACCAACGTTGGCATAGCCGTTCGCAGGGAATAGGCCGTCAAACTTGAACTCATAGTCCTGACCAGCAACGATCGAAATCTGCTGCGACAGGGTTTCGGTGCCGGAGTCGGCAGCGAAATATGCGCCCTTGAAATTGTTAGCCTGGCCATAAGGTGGCGCAACTGGATTGCCATAGGCGCCGTTCGGATACGCAGCACCAGGACCATAAGTGATGATCGAGGTGATGTTGCCGCCCGTTGCGGTTCCCGTGTGCGTAAAGGAGCCGTATTGATACGGGCCAGTGCTATCCTCGAAACCACCGTTTACCAGCAGGTTCTGCGCCAGCGCCGGAACCGGCGACAGTGCGATCGCCGATACAGCAATGATCTTAAACAAGCTCTTCATATACGCCCCCATAAAAACAACAGAACAACATTCGTGAAGAAATTACTAACGCAGCGCAGCACAAATGGCAACCCTGACACGCCCGGAAACACAGGCGGAATGGCCCAAACTGGCACAATTTGGGGGAAAACCGGGAAATGTTGCTGGGCCGTAAGGAAATCTGGTTCTCCGATAGCCTGCAGCAGGATTGGGCTGCTCCGTTGAAAACAATTGTTTTTTTCAAAAAACGATTTGGTTAATGGAAGTTCGTAATCGCCGGTACCGTGACACCGCCGCCTGCCAAATTTCACACATCGAATTTGTTTCGGAGGCTGATCCCCTTCGATTCGCATCCGTAGCGAATCGCTTTGCGCGAGAAAATGCGCTGCTCTATCGCTGCCGTTTGCCGCCGGCCCACCGCGTCTCTGGAACGAAGAAGGTCGTGATCAGCGCGACGCCCATGCAGCCCGCGACATACCAGAAGAAGGCGCTCTCGATCCCGGCATGTTTGAACCACAAGGCGAGCGATTCGGCGGTGCCGCCGAAGGTCGCCTGGCCGATCGCATAAGGCAGGCCGACGCCGAGCGCGCGGACGTGCGGCGGGAAGAGTTCGGCCTTGACGACGGCGCTGGTCGCGCTCGAACCCGATATGATCAGATAGGCCGCGCAGAGCAGCGCGAAGGCGGTGTACGGATTCTGCGTCGCACCGAGCGCCGTGAAGATCGGCACGGTGAAGACGATCCCGCCGATCCAGGCCCAGTAGAGCAGAGGCTTGCGCCCGATCCGATCCGACAGCGCACCGAGCGGCGGCTGGATCACCACGTAGAAGATCAGCGCGCAACTGCAGACGACCGACGCGACATCCTTGGCGAAGCCCGCGCTGGTGACGAGATATTTCTGCATATAGGTGGTGAAGGCATAGAAGCTGACGCCGCTGCCGATCGTCAGGCAGAACACCTGCAGCACCTGCACCGGCTGCTCGCGCAGCAGGACGATAAGGCCGCCCTTGCGGCGCTCGGTCTTGGCTTCCGCCACGAAATCCGGGGTCTCGTCAATATGGCGCCGCAGCCAGAAGACGCTGATCGCGAGGACTGCGCCGGTCGCGAAGGCAAGGCGCCAGCCCCAGCTTTCGAGCTGTGCCTCGGTCAGGAAGACGAATTGCAGGAGGATGAGCAGGCCCAGTGCCAGGAGCTGCCCGGCAATCAGCGTGACGTACTGAAAGCTGGAGTAGAATCCGCGTCTGTTGGGCGGGGCGATCTCGGCAAGATAAGTCGCGGCCGTGCCGAATTCGCCGCCGACGCTCAGCCCCTGCATCAGCCGGGCGACGAGCAGGATGATCGGCGCGAAGATGCCAATGCTCGCATAGGTCGGCGCGGCGGCGATCAGCAGCGAGCCGAGGCACATCAGAGTGATCGACCAGGTCAGCGCCGATTTGCGGCCATAGCGATCGGCGAGCACGCCGAGCAGCCAGCCGCCGAGCGGGCGCATGATGAAGCCGATCGCGAAGACGATGCTGGTGCTCAGCAGCTGCGCGGTGGCGTCGCCCGCGGGGAAGAAGCTTTTCGCGAAATAGAGCGAGAAGGCCGAATAGATGTACCAGTCATACCATTCGACGAGATTGCCGAGCGAGCCGCCGATGACCGAGCGGATCGCGTGCTTCGGAGCTGCGGGTGCGCTGCTCAAAACAGGCCTAACCCGCCGACTTCGACATCGTCCATCGCGATGCCGAAGACGAAGTTGAGGCGCAGGCGATAGGCGGTGGCGCTTTCGATCTCGGTCTGCACGAGCTGATCGCCGTTGCGGCGGGTATAGTTGCGGTCGGTGAGCGAGGCGAACCCCGAAGGGAGCACGAGGCTGACTACCGAGAGGGTGGTAAAGCGCGTGTTCGGGCGGGTCGAGGTCCAGTGGTTCGACAGTTCGAGATCGATCGAGGCGACCGGCGCGAGTGTGAAGCTATATTGCGGCTGCCAGTCGTCGTGCAGCGTGCGGCCGTCGGTGGTTGCGGGATCGCCTTTGCGTTCGAGCATCCAGCCATGATCTTCGTGGGTCCCCAGACGGAACTGCGCACCGTCGGGTGCGGTCGCTTCGGCGCCGTCGATCAGCGGCATCGGGGGGGCATAGCTGCCGCCGAAACCTGCATCGGCGATCCAGCGATGACCGCCGATCTGGACGAGCACGAGCGTGTGGGTGAGCGGCGGTACTTCAGTGGCCATCAGCCAGACGCGGGCGAGCAGCGGGCGCGCATCGAAGCCCAGCGCGGTGATCGCGCGCAGAAAGAGCTGGTTCTGTTCGAAACAATAGCCGCCGCGTCTTTTGTGGACGAGCTTGTCGAAGACATGTTCGTGATCGAGGCTGATGCCGCGGCCGAGCCGGACATCGAGATTTTCGAACGGTATCGCGAGCCGATGCGCGCGCTGGATCGATGCGAGGCCGGCAGCGTCGGTGTCCGGCAGGATGCCGATGCCGATCCGCGCGAGATAGGTGTCGAGATCGAACGGCGGATCGATGTGCATCGGAGCTGATGCTGCTATTTGGTGCACGTGGGCGCCGTGCGGCGGCCGGTGCCGGTGGTGACGATTTTCACGGGCGCGCCTTCCTTGGTGCCCGTGGTAAGCGTCGATAAGGTATAGCTATCTGCCGTATAGGTGCCCTTTGACGCGATCAGCAGACCTTCGGGGAACTTCTTGTTGGTGCAGAAGGTGTCATAGACGAGCTTGCCGCCGACGGCAGAGAAGCGGCGCAGCTTGCAGACGGCTTGGTCATCCTGGGTGAGCAGCGCTTCCGGGCGCGTGTTCAGTTCGGCGGCCGAATGGCAGCTTTTGCGCTTGCTGTTGCCCGCGAACATCTTGACCAGCCATTGTGGTACGCCGGGAACTTCGGCGCTGATCATGGTCGTCTGGTGCTCCCATTTGCCCGGCAGGAAGCCGGGCTCGGCAAGAACGGGCGACGCGGCAAAAACGCCCACACACACGACCAGGTAACGCATATTGTCTCCACCACCGCTTTCCGGCTGCGACCCTAGCGGCTCGCTTCCGCCACGCAAGCCGTCTCAGCGAAAGCGGTTGAGCCTGCGGGCGAGCGGCTGGAACCAAGCGGGGAGGTGCTCGCGGATGAAATGATCGAGCGCGACACGGCGGTCGGGCTTGTCGGCGCTCGCCGGGCGCGGCCGAAAGATCGTCGTGCGTTCGCGTGGCGCCGCGTCGTCGGCCAGCGCGGTATAATAATAAGTGGCGATTGAGCGGCGCGAGCGGTCCGGCGGGCAGGCGAGCGGATCGGGGTGGCCGTGGAAACTCTCGGCGCCGGTGCTGAAGATGACGGCGCGGCCCATCAGCGGCGCTATCTTCACCTCCGCGCGGGTCATTTCGCGGTCCCATAGTTCGAGGTCGCCGCCATAGCCGGGCGACCAGTCCTCATTGAGGTACAGCAGCAGGTTGAGCCGGCGCTCGGCGCGCATCGTCGGGTGGATGTTGAAATCGGCATGCACCGAAAGATGTCCGCCGCGCAGTGTCTCATGTAGCCCGCCGCCTAGGAAATCCGGATCGGGCAGCAGCGCCGGAATCCCGGTCAGTGCTTCGAGGAAGGCAAGGATCGGCGAGCTATTCAATGCGAGGACGAGTTCACGCAGGCGATCGTCGGCGATCTCCTGGGGCTGAAACTGATATTTGAGGCGTTCCTGATCGCGATCGAAAAATCCCTTCCCGTCGCGCGGAGGGAAGCCGCCGGCGAACGATCGCAGCAAGACAGCGTCGAAGAAGTGATCGATGATGATATGGGGGAAGGGCGATGCGGCGCGATAGCGAGCGGCGAGCGCTGCGCCGGCGGCGCGCGCTTCGGCTTCGTCGAAGCACAGCGGCCCGGCATCGCGCATCAGTGTAAGCAGCCCCATAGCGGCGACTATAGACCGCCAGGTCGTCTGCCCTCAACTGCGGAGGTCTAGAAGACGAGCAGCCGGCTATCGGCGTCGGCCAACACACCGATCGGCCCCTGCGCTTCGGCCGTGCCTTCGAGTGAATCGATCGTCAGCCCCGCAAGCGCCAGCCCGCTCTGGCAAACCGTGACGTTCACGCCGAGCCCAAGCGCCTCGCCATATATCTGCGCGAGCGTCGGCAGGCCCGCCGCTGATCGTTTCTCGTCCATCGGCGCCAGCATCGGCGCGCGCAGCAGCGGAACTGCGCCTTCATGAAGGTGCAGCTTTGTCGCCGTCCCGATCGCCGACGACGCGGCCGCGAAGGTCAGCGCCGCGTGGAGCCGTTCGGGATCGCCAGTGGCAACGATGATAGTGAGTGCTCCGGTCATGCGCCGATACACCGGCACCCCGGATCCTTGGGCACATTGATCGTCCGAAAACGGAAGGAAAGCGCGTCGAGCAACAGCAGTTTTCCGGCCGGATCGTCGCCGAAGCCGGTAATCGCACGCACCGCCTCCATCGCGGCAAGGCTTCCCATCACGCCGGTCAGCGCGCCCAGCACGCCCTGATCGGCGCAGCTGACATCGGCGTGCCCGGGATCGTTGCCGACAAAGCAGCGATAGCAGGCGCGATCCTTCTCCCAGCCGCGCCATGTTGCCAGCTGTCCGTCGAACTGGCCGACCGCCGCCGAGATCAGCGGGATATGCAATTCCGTCGCCACGTCGGACACGATCAGCCGCGTCGTGAAATTGTCGCAGCCATCAAGGATCGCATCGGCTCCCTCAAGCAGATCGCGCGCGGTGACGGCATCGACTCGTACCGTGATCTGCTCGACCTGCACATCGGGGTTCATCGCCGCGATCCGTTCGGCCGCGACCTCGACCTTGGGCCGCCCGATGTCCGCGGTGGCGAACAAGGTCTGGCGCTGCAGGTTGGACAGCGCCACGACATCGTCATCGATCAGTCGCAGGGTGCCGACACCCGCCGCGGCCAGATACTGGATCGCGGGCGAACCAATGCCGCCCGCACCGATTATCGCGATAGTCGCGCCCAGGAGTGCCTGCTGCCCCGCGCCGCCAATGTCCTGCAGGATGATGTGGCGCGCGTAGCGATCGAGCTGGTCATCGGAGAGTGACAATCAGCGCCCCGTCGAACCGAAGCCGCCGCTACCGCGCGCCGTCTCGTCCAGTTCTTCCACTTCGGCAAAGCTCGCGCGCTGAACGGCGGCCGGCACGAGCTGCGCGATCCGTTCGCCGCGCTTAACCGCAAAGGCTTCGTTGCCGAGATTGGCGAGGATCACCTTCACCTCGCCGCGGTAATCGGCATCGATCGTCCCTGGTGTATTGAGACAGGTGACGCCGTTTTTCAGCGCGAGCCCCGAGCGCGGGCGCACCTGCACCTCATAGCCTTCGGGAATCGCGATCGCGAAACCCGTGGCGACGGCGTGGCGCGCGCCGGGGGCAAGGATGACGTCCTCGGCCGCGACGACATCGAGCCCGGCGGCATGCGCGGTTGCATAAGCGGGCAGGGGAAGCCCCGCGCCATGCTCGAGGCGCTTGAGCCGGATTTCGATATCAGACGAGTTCATCGGCGATCCTTGCGGCAAGGCGGCGTGCGACGTCGGCCTTGGGAAGCTTCTCCCAGCTTTCGACGCCGTCGCGGGTAACTATATGGATGCTGTTGTCGTCTCCGCCCATTACGTCTCCCGAGACGTCGTTCGCGACGATCCAGTCGGCGTCCTTCTTCTCCCGCTTGGCGATGGCATGCTCGACGACCTTCTCGGTCTCGGCCGCGAAGCCGATCAGCAGCTGCGGGCGGCGTGCGCTGACGGCGAGGCCGGCGAGGATGTCGGGATTCTCGGTCAGCGCGAGGCTTGGTGCCTTGCCCGATCCGTCCTTCTTGATCTTCTGGCCGGTCGAGGTCTCTGCGCGCCAGTCGGCGACCGCCGCGACCATTACGGCTGCATCGACGGGAAGCAGCCGATCCACCGCATCGGCCATCTCCAGCGCGCTTTCGATATCGATCCGGGTCACCCCTTCCGGGGTCGACAGGCTGACGGGACCGGACACGAGCGACACCCTGGCGCCGAGCGCGGCGAGCGCACCGGCAATCGCATAGCCCTGCTTCCCCGAGGACCGGTTCGCAATATAGCGCACAGGATCGATCGGCTCATGCGTCGGGCCAGCTGTGACGAGGATATGCTTGCCGCTCAACACGCCGGACCTACTCTCAAAAACTTCGCTCGACACCAACGGAGAGAGATGTTCGATATGCTTCTGGATATGCTCCCAGATCAGCGGCGGCTCCACCAGCCGCCCTGGCCCAAACTCCCCGCACGCCATCGGCCCCTCATCGGGCTCCAGCACCCTCACCCCATCGGCGCGGAGCTGCGCCACGTTCCGCTGCGTCGCCGGATGCAGCCACATGCGCACATTCATCGCCGGCACCGCGAGCACCGGCTTGTCGGTCGCGAGCAGCAGGGTCGTCGCCATATCATTGGCGATCCCGGCCGCCATCTTCGCCAGCAGGTCCGCGGTCGCGGGACAGACGACGACCAGATCGGCCTCGCGACTGAGCTGGATATGCCCCATCTCGGTCTCGTTCTTGAGATCCCAGAGGCTGGTGTGAACCTCATTTTCGCTCAGCGCCGCGAGCGTCATCGGCGTCACGAAATGCGATCCGCCTTCGGTCAGCACGCAGCGCACGCTGCCGCCGCCCTTGCGGATCAGCCGCACGACTTCGCACGCCTTATAGGCTGCGATGCCGCCGCCGATGATCAGGAGTATGCGTGGGGCGTTCATGCGTTGGTCCGATAATGAGCGAAGCAGACCTAGTGGGAAGTTCAGGGCGCTTCAAGCGAAGGGCGCGCCGAAACAATTTTCACGCGGTAGGGAATTTTTAACCAAGGACGCTCCATCCATTTGCGCGACATCCAATGGGGGCAGCGGACGCGGACATGTTCGAACGTCGAATCTTTGATCGGATCGCCAACGGCAGCGACACTTTCCGTATCGCGCACAACGCGCATCGCGATACCAACACCACAGTGGCGCGCCATCTGCTCCACCGCGAACGCCTGTCGGAGGCACTGGTCTTCGTCGGCGAGCATTCGCGCTCGACGATCGTCGGCGGGGATAACCTCTGGGAAGTCAGCCTGCGGGATCAATATGGCGTGGATTTCCACTTCGTCGCCAGCACGCTCGAACCGTGCCTCGAAGCAGCGGAAGCTGCGCTGGGAGCGACGGCGGCTGTCCTCGCGGCGTGACCGCCAGGATCGGCTGAAGCGCTACTAAAAAAGCAGCATCGCCCCCGCGCCGGCCGCTGCCGCCAACACCGCGACGACAACATAGCGCCAGCCCACGCCGATGCGTATCACCTGCACCTCGCGCAACGGCGGCGGCGGCGGCGCTGCGCCCGGCGCAGGGTAACGCGCCTCGATCCGGCGGATCAGATCGGGCAGGCCGGCAAATGTCTTCACGTCAGCAACTATGCGATCGGCGAGCCAGGCTTCCGGCCCGAGTTCCGAGCGCAGCCATTCCTGCACATAAGGGCCGGCCGTCTCCCACATGTTCAGATCGGGATCGAGCGAGGTCGCGACGCCTTCGACCATCACCATCGTCTTCTGCAGCAGCAGCAGATGCGGCTGGGTCTGCATGTCGAAATCGCGGGTGATCGCGAACAGGCCGTCGAGCATCTGGCCGATCGAGATGTCCTTGACCGGCAGGCCGCGGATCGGCTCGCCGACGGCGCGTAAGGCGGTCGTGAATTCGCCCAGATTATGGTGCGCCGGCACATAGCCGGCTTCGAAATGAATCTCGGCGACACGGCGGTAATTGCCGGTGATCAGTCCATGCAGGATCTCGGCGAGCCACATGCGGGCGCGGCGGTCGATCCGGCCCATGATGCCGAAATCGATCGCGGCGATGCGGCCATCGGCCAGCGCGAACAGATTGCCCTGATGGAGGTCGGCGTGGAAGAAACCGTCGCCGATCGCCTGGCGCAGAAAGGCCTGGACAAGCGTCGCGCCGAGCACCTTGCCGTCATGTCCTGCCGCAACAAGCGCCGCGCGATCGGCGAGCTTTACGCCGTCGATCCACTCTATCGTCATGACCCGGCGCGACGAGCGGCTCCAGTCGATGCCTGGCACGACGAAGCCTGGCACCGCAGCCATATTCTCGGCAAGCTCGGACGCGGACGCTGCCTCACGCCGCAGATCGAGCTCGCGTGCGGTCCATTGCCGGAACGTCGCGATGACGAGACGGGGGCGCAGGCGCGACAACTCGCCGCCCATCAGTTCGGCATGCGCCGCCGCCCACTCATAGGTTTCCAGCGCCTTGGCGAATTCTTCCTCGACATTGGGGCGCAGGACTTTGACCGCGACCTTGCGGCCTTCGGTCGTCACGGCACGATAGACTTGCGCGATCGATGCCGCGCCGACGGCGACTTCATCGAACGAAGAGAACGCCGCCTCGATCGGCCGCCCAAGCCCTTCCTCGATCGCCTTGCGGATCGCGGGGAACGGCGCGGGGGGCAGGGCATCCTGCAGCCGATATAGTTCGGCCGCGGCCTGTTCGCCGACCAGATCGGGCCGTGTCGCCAGCGCCTGACCCAGCTTGATCGCGGCAGGCCCCAGCGCTTCGAACGCCTCGGCATAAGCGGGCTGTTTGGGCACGCGCGCGCCGAAGCGGGCGATACGGACGAGCCGGCGAACTGGCGCGGGCGTCAGCGGGTCGCGTTCGATCCCGCGCAGCGCGCCATGGCGCGCGAGCGTGCGGCCCCACTTCAGTAGCCGCCAGATATGGGTCGCGGTTGTGGTCAAATCTTCCAGCCGCTGTGGATCGCGACGAGGCCGCCCAGCATCGGCTCGACCTTGGTCTGCACGAAGCCGGCCGCGCCGATCTCGGCCTTGAACGCATCCATCGTCGGGAAACGGCGGATCGATTCGATCAGATAGCGATAGCTGTCCTCGTCATTGGCGAGCAGCTTCCCCAGCTTCGGCACCATATGATGCGAGTAGACGTCATAGGCTTCCTTGAAGCCGGGCCAGAGCGTCGTCGAGAATTCGAGGCAGAAGAAGCGTCCACCGCGCTTGAGGACACGATAGGCCTCGGCCAGTGCCTGCGCGCGATGCGTCACGTTCCTGATCCCGAAGGCGATCGTATAGGCGTCGAACGTGGCCCCATCGAAGCTCAGCGTCTCGGCATTCTGCTCGGACCAGATCAGCCCGTCGATGCCACGCTTCTGCGCCCGCTCCATGCCAACTTCGAGCATGGCGCCATTGATGTCCGACACGGTGATGTTCGCGCCCGATTTGGCGAGGCGAAAGGCGATATCGCCGGTGCCGCCTGCCATATCGAGAATCGTCTCGCCGTCGTGCGGCTTCACGCGGCGGACGAAGCGATCCTTCCATAGCCGATGCATGCCGCCCGACATGGCATCGTTCATGATGTCGTAGCGTGCCGCCACGCTGCGAAAGACCTCGCCGACCTTCGCGGTCTTCTCGGCGGGCGAAACTTCGGAATAGCCAAAGGAAACGGTGTCGCTCATCGCGCCGCTCTAGCTTCACGTTGCGGCCGCCGCAAACCCAACCTAGCTATAAGGCGTCAATATCCGTCGTCCCGGCGGAGGCCAGCGCCGCTGGAGATCAAGCGCGCGACTGGCAACGCAGCGGTCCCGGCTTCCGCCGGGGCGATGATCATATAAAGTGCAGCACATGCCGGAGCTTCCCGAAGTCGAAACCACCGTCCGCGGCCTGGAGCCGGCGCTGAAGCGCCGTCGTCTGATTCGCGTCGAGACGCGCCGCGCCGATCTGCGTCGGCCCTTTCCGGAGGACCTTCGCCAGCGCCTGACTGGCGCACGGGTGACGGGGCTGAGCCGGCGCGCCAAATATGGCCTGATCGAAACCGACCGCGACGACGTCATGATCTTTCACCTCGGCATGTCCGGGCGATGGCGGGTCGATCCCTCCGAGATCGGCAAGCATGACCATCTGATTCTCGAAACCGATGAAGGGCGTACACTCGCGCTATGCGATCCGCGCCGCTTCGGATCGGTCGATCTGGTCCGGCGCGACGATCTCGACGAATATCCGGCCTTCAAGGCGCTTGGCCCTGAGCCGCTGGGGCCGATGTTGACGGGCGACTATCTCGCCAAAGTGCTCGATGGCCGCACCGCGCCGATCAAGGCGTTGATGCTCGATCAGCGGATCGTCGCGGGCCTTGGCAATATCTATGTCTGCGAAGCACTCCATATGACGGGGATCGCCCCGAATACGCCGGGCGGCGATATTGGCCGCAAGCGGCTCGACAGTCTGATCGAATCGATCCGTGAGGTTCTGGCCGCCGCGATCAAGGCGGGCGGATCAACCCTGCGTGATTATGCCCGTCCCGATGGTGAACTCGGCTATTTCGCCAAGCAGTGGCGCGTTTACGGCCGCGAAGGCGAAAGCTGTAGCTGCGGGACAATGATCGCGCGCCGTGCCGATGGCGGGCGATCGACATTCTACTGCCCGAAATGCCAGCGCTGAGGCGACCTGGTGGTTGACCAGTGGGGGGCATCTGTGTATTTGCGCGGCCTTCCCGGCGATGGGCTCGATGTCCTTCGCCGTTTCTGTCATTTAGCTAGGGTTTGAACGAGCATGGCGAATACGCCGCAGGCAAAAAAGCGCATCCGTCGCAACGACCGTCGCGCAGACATCAATGGTTCGCGCGTCAGCCGCATCCGCACCTTCGTCAAGAAGGTCGAGTCGGCTCTGGCCGCTGGTGACAAGACGGCAGCGGCCACCGCGCTCGCCGCCGCCCAGCCCGAAATGTTCCGCGGCGTTGCCAAGGGCGTGTTCCACAAAAACACGATCTCGCGCAAATTCTCGCGTCTGACGAAGGCTGTCGCCGCACTCGGCTGAGCCTTCCGCGCTCCTCGCGCGTAACGATATTTCAGGGCCCGTCGGCGGAAACGCCGGCGGGCCTTGTCGTTACGGCGCAACAACGGTGTCATATCACCGTCATGAAAACGTAACCCTCGGAATTACTTTGATTCGTTGCCAAGTCGTTCAATAAACCATTGATAAAAAGCCATAAAAAATAATTTTTGGCAGGGAGCCCCGGACTGGCTGGTGTCAAGACCTTATTGCAGTCCTGTGACGAATAGATGCTCTTGATCGCCGCCGCACGATCTTCATAGAGTGCATTCATGGCTGGCGCGCGATTCTGTTGCGCTGGTCTCAAGACGTTTTCCAGAACGAGTATTCCGGCGGGGGCGCGCCGGATTCGGAGAGGCTTTGCCTCTCGAGAAGAAGACGTGTGCGGGGATGGCTTCGGCCAGGCGAGAAGGGTGCGGAGTGTCTGAGAACGGTGATCGATTCACGGGTGGGGAAGGCGCGTCGGCGATTGGCGCAGTCGACGATGCGGTTCTCGCTGCCTGGGAGACGGTCCGCACCGCGCTGCGCCGGAGCATCGGCCCGCGCACCTTCGATGGCTGGCTCAAGCCGCTGTCGCTCGGTGAATGCGATCTGGCGGAAGGCACGCTGACCCTGGTCGCGCCAAGCGAATTCATGGCCAATTGGGTAAACACCCATTTCGTCGAGCATCTGATCCAGGCCTGGCGCGCGCTGCTGCCGCAGGTCCGTCAGGTGGCGATCATCGCCGCCACCGGTGAGCGGCCCGTGCTGTTCGCGGGCGATTCGACTCCAGCCGCCGACAAGGCGCCGGTCGCGCCGGTCGCCGTCGAGCCCCGCTTCGGGTCGCCGCTAGAGGGCCGCTACACCTTCGACAGCTTCGTTGTCGGCAAGGCGAATGAGGTCGCGTACAATGCGGCCAAGACGCTGGCCGAAGGCGGCAAGGTCGTCTTCAATCCGCTGTTTCTTCATGGTGGCACGGGCTTGGGCAAGACCCACCTGATGCACGCGATCGGGCAGGATTATCTGGCGCGTCATCCCGACGCCAAGGTCGTCTATATGTCGGCCGAGAAGTTCATGTTCGAGTTCGTCTCGGCGATGCGGGCGAAGGATACGTACAGTTTCAAGGCGCGGCTGCGCGCGGCCGATGTGCTGATGATCGACGATGTCCAGTTCATTGCCGGCAAGGAATCGACGCAGGAAGAATTCTTCCACACGATGAACGAGCTGATCTCCGCCGGGCGCCGTCTGGTGATCAGCGCCGATCGGAGCCCACAGGATCTCGATGGTATCGAAAGCCGCATCCTGTCGCGGCTGTCGTGGGGGCTGGTAGCCGACGTCAACCCGGCGGATTTCGAGCTGCGGCTCAACATCCTGACCCGCAAGCTCGAAGGGATGCCGCAGGCGAACGTGCCGCAGGATGTCGTGCTGTTCCTCGCCCGCCGGATCAGCGCGAACGTCCGCGAGCTCGAAGGCGCGCTCAACCGCGTGGTCGCCTATGCGGCGCTGTCGGGCAAGCCGATCGACATCGATTTCACCCAGGCGACGCTTGCCGATATCTTGCGCGCCAACCAGCGCCGCGTCACGATCGACGAGATCCAGCGCAAGGTTTCCGACCATTATCGCATCCGTCAGGCCGAGATGGCCAGCGCCCGCCGCGCCCGCGAAGTTGCGCGTCCCCGGCAGGTGGCGATGTACCTCGCGAAGCAATTGACGCCACGCTCGCTCCCCGAGATCGGCCGCCGTTTCGGCGGGCGCGATCACACCACGGTGATCCACGCGGTCAAGCAGATCGAACGGCTGCGCGCGATCGATGCGGAGCTCGACGCCGATGTGCGGCTGCTGATCCGCCAGTTGGAGGGGTAGTCTCCCTCTCCCTGAGGGACAGGGGGAAGAAGGGGAGGAGTAGCGCGGGGCCGGTTTCCCTCCTACATCCGCAGATATGTCGGCCCCCCTGTACAACGCCACGATTCTCAGGCTCGCGACGAGCATACCCCACCAGCAGCGCCTCGACGCGCCACAGGCGAGCGTGTCGAAGCGCTCGCCGATCTGCGGGAGCAGGGTGACCGTCGATGTCGAGATCGGGGCGGACGGCACGGTTGTCGCGATCGGGCAGGAGGTGCGGGCCTGTGCGCTGGGGCAGGCGTCCGCGGCGCTGATGGGCGAGCATGCGATCGGACGGACCCCGGCCGAACTGGCGGCCGCTCGCGATGCGCTGACCGACTTCCTGGCGGGCGCGCGCGACGATCCGGGTGAATGGCCGGGCCTCGAGATATTCACACCCGCGCTGCCGCATAGTGCGCGGCATCCGTCGATACGGCTGGCGTTCGAGGCGGTTGCGGAGGCGGCCAAGCAGGCCGCCCGCGAGACCGCAAGGTGAACGAGACCCATAGCACCACCCTCCTGTTGCAGGACGGTGTTCTCCTGCTGGGCGCCGCGATCGTCTTCGTCACCATCTTCCGCCGGCTCGGGCTCGGTGCGACGCTTGGCTATCTGGTCGCAGGCGCGATGATCGGGCCGCAGGGCTTCGGGCTGATCGGCGATGCCGAATCGAAGATGGGGATCGCCGAGCTCGGCATCGTCCTGCTGCTGTTCATCGTCGGGCTCGAACTTCATCCGAACCGGCTGTGGCGCCTCAAGCGCGATATCTTCGGGCTGGGCCTCGCGCAGGTCGCGTTGTGCGGAGTCGCGATCACGGCGGTGATCTATTACTCCACCGGCTTCTCGATCGCCGCCGCGCTGGCGCTCGGCCTGCCGCTCGCACTGTCGTCAACGGCGCAGGTGCTGCCGATGCTGCGATCGGCGGGGCGGCTCAACACGCCTTCGGGCGAGCGGACCTTCTCGGTGCTGCTGTTCCAGGATCTGTCGATCGTGCCGCTGATCACGATCATCGCCGCCCTCTCACGCACGCCGCCGGTGCCGGGCACGCCGCCCGGCTGGCTGCTGGCGATTTATACCGTGGGCGCGGTGGTGGGCCTCGTGCTCGCGGGGCGCTTCATCATCAACCCGCTGTTCCGGCTGGTCGGCAATCTGGGCGAACGCGAGTTGTTCGTCGCCGCCGGGCTCTTCACCGTGCTCGCCAGCGCCGCGATCATGGAGGCGCTTCACCTCTCGACCGCGCTCGGCGCGTTCATCGCGGGCGTCATGCTGGCGGACTCGCCATACCGCCATGAGCTCGAGGCCGATGTGGAGCCGTTCCGCACGATCCTGCTCGGGCTGTTCTTCATCGCGGTCGGCATGATGCTCGATCTGCATGTGATCGCCGAAAGGCCGCTGTTCGTGATCGCGATGGCGCTGGCGGTGGTGGCGACGAAGGCGCTGGTGATGTTCGGCATCGCCAAGGCGTTCGGCGTATCGAACCGCTCCGCGCTCGCCTTCGGCCTGCTGCTGAGCCAGGGCGGCGAGTTCGCGTTCGTGCTGTTCGCGCAGGCGAAGGATGCGCTGCTGATCAAGCCCGAGGCCGCCAGCCTGTTCGGCGCGATCGTGACGCTTTCGATGGCGACGACACCGTTCCTGATGATGTTCGCCCGGCGCTTCATCACCGCACCTGCGGCGCAGGGCGATGCGCGGCCGGGCCCGAATGCCGATGATCATGCCAGCGCGATCGTGGTAGGCTATGGCCGCTTCGGGCAGACGGTGGCGCAGATGCTGATGGCGGCGGGAACGCGGGTGAGCCTGATCGACAACAAGCCGTCGCAGATCGATATCTCGGCCGATTACGGGATGAAGGTCCATTATGGCGACGGCACGCGGGTGGAGCTGCTGCGGCAGGCTGGTGCCGAGGAGGCGCGCGCGATCATCTTCTGCGTGGATGGCAACGGGCTGACGAAGAAGGAGCTGCAGCCGGTGCTCAACGCCTTCCCCAAGGCGGCGGTGCTGGTGCGCGCGTTCGACCGGCGGCACATGATGGATCTGGCGCGGCTCGATCTGGCGGGATCGGTACGCGAGCTGTTCGAATCGGCGGTGGTGCTGGGGCGTGAGGCGCTGCAGGCGGTGGGCGTCGCGGACGGCAATGTCGAGAAGATCGAGACCGAATATCGCCGGCGCGATGGATCGCGGCTGGAAGCGCAGATGGCGACCGGCGACATCAAGGCGGATCGGGACACGATGTTCACCCGCGAACGCCCGCTCGATCTGGAGGAGGGGACATGACAAGGAGTCGGACAGGTGGCGGCGATCCCGTAGCGGGCTTGCTTGCGCTCTCGGGCGCGATCGCCGTGATCGCAGGCGCTTATGGCGCGCACGGCGCCCATGGCGACGCGGCGGAGTGGCTACGCACCGGCGCGCAATATGGAATGATCCACGCCGTCGCGGGGCTCGTCGCTTTACAGGCCGGGCGGAAGGGCGCGCGTGGAATCGCGGGGTTGTTCCTCCTCGGCTCCGCGATCTTCAGTGGCACGCTATACGCGATGGCGCTGGGTGGCCCTAGGATATTGGGCGCGGTGACGCCGATCGGCGGGCTGGCTATGATCCTTGGGTGGATGTGGCTGGCGGTCGTGCTGCTGCGCGGACGATAGGCGGCTTCCGCGTCGTCAGCTGTCGCGTACCGTATCCACGATCTGCCGGATCGCGCGGGAGATGTCATTCTGGCGATATCCGAGTTCGGTGACACCTTCGGGCATCGCGAAGCGCTTCGACCCGTGCCTTGTCGCGCACGTCGCATGGCACGATCAGAGCACCCGGAAAGGCTTTGCCCCGTTTCAGATATCTCCAATCGCGCGCCGCTCTCCCGACTGTCAAATAGCCCGCCCGGATGATCTTCTGAGAGGCATGCTTGGCAGAGTGAGACAGCATCGGCCGTCGCGGCCATTCCGTTAACTGAAGTCGAATGCCCCAGGGATGCATCCCTGATGCTTATCCATTTCCGGTTTTTTCAACCTGTGTCGCGCGTCACTGCGCGTGAGCGACTCAAATGCGAAACGCTGAGTTGAAGATAAGGGGGTACCGATCGGTACGTGCTGCTCTTATATGACGGTTCACGGTCGCACGGACCAGGAGGACAAAATGGCGTTTCTGCAGACCGACTTTCCGCCATCGACGGCGCCGACCTCCGCACCCGGCCGCGTTTTGAAACGCCGGGTGGTGCAGCAGGCGCCCCGGCGCTCTGTCGGTATCGCCCGCTTGGTGCTACTCGCGATCGCCCTGCTTGCCGTGGCGACGCCTGGGTTCATGACCTTCGTCGCAACCGAGTCGCTGGCGCTGGGCGTGCTGGCATCGGATTTCATCTTTCTGCTCGCCGTCGCCATCTGGTCGACCGTTTCCCGCAGCTGATATGCGGCACCATCCGCACCTCTTGTGCGTATGACGGTGGATGCTGATTGCACGCTTTGGTTTTCGCCTCTTTGTCCTGACGCTCCTCGTGGCGATGGGGTTGGCTATGTTCGAATGGATCGAGCGTCACCCGCAGGACATGCCTTGGACTCCCCTGTCGCTCGCTGAGCCGGTCGGCCGCTTTACCGCGCTGAAGCTGTCCGGCCTCCGTGATAAGCCCGGGGAATGTCGCGCATTGCTGGATGCTGCGGAGCAGCGTTACAAGGTTGCACCTGTCGTGGTTGGCGGCCCGTCCTGCGGTTATTCGGATGGGGTGAAACTGATCGCTTCGGCGGGCTATGATTATGTGCCGCGTGCGACGCTGGCATGTCCCATGGCAGCCGGGCTTTTCCTGTGGGAGCAGCAGGTCGTTCAGCCGGCCGCACAGCTTCATTTTGGACGCGCCGTCGCCCGTGTCGATCATTTCGGCAGTTATAGCTGCCGGCGCATCGGCGGTAGCGGGGCGGGCGGCTGGAGCGAGCATGCCACCGCCGGTGCGATCGATATCGCCGGTTTTCGCCTGCGTGGGGGGCACCGGATCACCGTCGCGGCGGACTGGGCGGGTAATGCACGGGACGCCGCGTTCCTGCGCGCGGTGCGCGATGGTGCCTGCCGGATTTTTGGCACGACGTTGTCGCCGGACTATAATGCAGCGCATCGCGATCACCTCCATCTGGATCTGGCATCACGCGGCGGCGGCCATTTTTGCGGGTAGTCGCGGACGCCTGAAGGCTTCCTTGCGGGGGCCGCCGCAGCCGGAAATCGCTGCACTGCAAAACATGCTGGACACAAAAGTGTAAAGATGATCTCCTCCGCTCAAGAAACTCGGGGGAGGATCGGTTTAGGCGCGGTTTTGTGGGGCTGCATTTGATCGATCGCATTGAACGAACAGACTGGTTCAAGTCACATATCCTGCCTCATCAGGGGGCCTTGCGCGCGCGCCTGCGAAAAGGCTCTGTTTCCGAATTCGACCTCGACGATCTCGTCTCTGAATCCCTGGTCCGGGCCTATGGCAGTGACGACTGGACCCAGATACGCAACGGTCGTCATTATCTGTTCCGGATCGCGCGCAATATAATCGTCGATACGGCGCGGCGCGATGCGATCGCCCGGTTTGACTGCGTCGCAGACTTCGACGAAGCGCAATCGGATCGCTCGACCGAATCCGCGATTTCGGCGCGCGACGAACTCCGTCAGGTCCAGCGCGCAATAGAAACCTTGCCTCCACAATGCATGCGTGTATTCGTCCTGCGCCGCGTGCATGAACGCTCGATCGGCGAAATAGCGGAAGAGATGGAGATTTCCGTCTCCACCGTCGAGAAGCATCTCGCAAAGGCATTGGTGCTCGTCGCCCGCGCCATCGCGGATATCGAGGAGGGTGGCGCTGAGTGCGAACGGTACGACGCCGGATTGGGTATATCGCGAAGAGGTGGCGGCGAACTTCTTCGTAAAGCTGCTCGATAATCCTTCAGAAGAAGTGTGCGCCATGCGCGATTGCTGGCGGGATGAAGATCCGCGCAACGCGGTCGCTTATGCGCTGATCGAAAACGCCTGGGCGAAATCAGCGGGGCTGAAATCGATCGCTCCGGCACCGGATCATGCGGATCGGCCTACGCCTGGCCGCCAACCATTTGGCAGCGATCAGTAACCGGCTTCAGGCACTAGCTCCGGGTGCGGCATAGGGCATGATGATCGTGCCGTCCGGCGCGGCGGTGAAGCTTGTCTGGGTGGGATAGGCGAACGCGATGCGCTCGCGGGCGAATGTCTCGAGAATCGATACGCAGATCTCGTGCCGTACCAGGTTGAACACTTCGCTATCCTCATCGATCACGTCGAAAACCAGTTCATAGTCGATGCTCGAAGCACCAAAATTGATCAGATAGCAGTGGATCAGGCTGGCTTTTGCCTGTGCGGTCACGATCGCTTTCACGATGTCCGGAATGCGCCGGCAGATGTCCGGCGGCGTCTGGTAGATCAGGCCCAGCGTCAGGGTCGCGCGCCGCCGCGCCGTGTGCGCCAGATTGCGGACTTCCTTGTTCAAAAGATTCGTATTCGAAATGACGACCTCTTCGCCGGTAATGGCCCGTACGCGCGTCGTCTTGAGCCCGATCGCTTCGACCGTTCCAGTCGTCTGATCCCATCGCACCACGTCGCCGCGGCGAAATGGCTTGTCGAAGATGATGGATAGCGCCGCGAACAGATCCGAAAAAATCCCCTGGGCGGCCAGGCCGATCGCGATGCCGCCAACGCCGAGGCTGGCGATGAGGCCGGTCGTATTGACGCCCAGATTGTCGAGGATGAGCAGGATCGCAATCGCGAAACAGATCGTTGTGACCAGCAGCCGGATGATGCCGACCGCCGAGCCCAGCGTGGAATATTCGTCATCGTCGCCGGCCCGGTTCTCGACGATCCCGATCACCAGTTCGCGCACCCAGATCGCGCCCTGGATTGCCGCCGACACCACGAACAGGAAGTGGATGGTCGTCTCGACGGCTTGCGGCGGCGCCGCATAGCCGCTGACGATCCGGACGGCGAGCATCACGATGAAGAACAGGCTCGTCCTCGAGATCGAGCGGCCGATGATCTTCGGCCAATGGCCCAGATGGTCGCGCCGGCAAAGGCGCGCGCCCAGGCTGCGCGCGCCGTACAACAGCGCGACGATGAGAATGCCGATCACCGTCGCGATGACGATGTTGAGATAATGGATCGATATCCAATGCAGCGTTTGCGCCCACAATAGCTGGATATCTGCGGTCGACTGGATCAGGGGCTCAAGGCCGTCCGTCGTATTTCCGCTTGCCGTCTTGCTCATGAATTCCTTCGCCGGTCGATTTCAGCTTGCTTGCCCCAACGGGGAAGGGGGCGATCCCGTTCCGGGCCTCGCGGTGCAGCCCCCGTCTCGGCTGCGAGCACGGGTTGCGTTTCGGGTGCGGGCAACTGGCCGGCATAGCCCCGATGTTTGCGGACGCGGAAGGGCGTCCAGACATGCTTTCTGACGTTGCGCTGGACATATTGATCGAAGCCGATCTCCAGTGCGACGATCTCATAGATAAAAGGTTGAAAGGCGATGCCCACGAACGATGCGCCCATCAGATAGATCAGATGCGCGTGCTGGAGCGCAGAGGCGAGAGGCGATACCCATCCATGTTCGCCCTCATCCTTTCGATATTCGCGATATATGATTTCCATCCGCACGATGCCGGTGAGGTGGATCAGAAGAAACAGGATGAGGCCCGGATATCCCTGTTCTCCCAGCATCTCGAAATAGCTGTTGTGGAACGCCCGGGCGAAGTCATAGCCCTTGGCGTGGACCAGTGTGCCGTCGGCCGTCGTGTAGGTTAGGTCGATCTCGATCTTGTTCTGCAGATAGACCATGAAACCGCCGCCGAACGGATGCTCGCTGACATAATCGAGCGTCCATTTCCAGACGGCGAGGCGCGTTCCCGCCGATGCGTCGCCCTTATAGCCCTGGATGGTGTTCATCCGCTCGGTATAGCTTTTGGGCAGCATCGGCACTGCCGCGACCGCGATGGCGGCGACGATGGCGATATAGAGCATCCGCCGCTTGGCAGCGCGCAGTTCCAGCATCACGAGCATCGCTAGGCAGACGAGGCCCGTGCGCGCCTGGGTGCCGACCGGGATCAGGGCGCAGGCAAGGCACAGCGAGTAGCAATAGACTTTGGTCAGAATGCCCGGCTTGAAGATCGTGCCATGCCGCGACATGAACAATATGAGCGGAATCACGCAGACGGCGACGGCGGAGATGATGCTGCCTTCGTACAGCCCGGTATTGTTGGCGACCATCAGGTTGAGCGTGCCGTAGCCGCCGCCGCCCGCCATCGTCTTGGCGGCGCCTACGACGATGATCGACGATAGCGACAGCAAGATCATCGCCAGCAGCGCTTCGAACCTGGCCCGTGTATAGAGGGTCACCGGCAGGAAGATCGCGAAGACCAGCGCCTTCCAGACCCAGTCCCATTTGCCGAGCGCTTCAACCGGGAAATCGGCGGTCTTGGTCGTGTAGAAGCACTGCAGCAGCAGCGCGATCATCAAGCCTTGCCGCACGGTGAACTTCGCTTTGGTCTTGTCGTCGGCCATCGCCCAGCCGGCAAAGCAGAGGAAGAAGAAGATCAGCGATAGCGGGACCGAACTGAGCAGATAATAGGAAATCCGCTGCGGCGAGACGATATCGATGTAGACATAGCCGCATACGAAGATGAACGGGCGTCGAAAGCCGAGGAAAAAAAGCGACAGCAGGAATCCGATAAGGAAGAGATCACGCACCCGTGTCTTCCTCGTTCCGCGCGCGCGGGATAACCTGCTTGAAGTGGCGACCGGACACATCGGGTTCGGTATTCACATCGGGGTGAACCACTATCTTCACCGCGAGGATGAACATCAGCAGATGTGACAGAACCAGCGAGAACGTGTCGATCATGGTTCGGTATCCGGCTCGAAAGCGGTTGACATCATCCGGGCCTTCATGCGCCAACGCCGGTGCATGAAGATCCTTCATATCCTCGATCATAGCTTGCCAATCCATAGCGGATACACATTTCGCACCCGCGCGATCCTGAAAGCGCAAATTGCGATGGGCTGGGATGTGCGCGGCGTGACCGGGCCGCGCTACAACGCGTCGGAGCCTGACCCTGACGAGCAGGAAGGGCTGACCTTCCATCGAACGCCGCCCGTCGCTCCGGCGCGAACGCCGATCGGCGAACTGCGCGAGATAGCGGCGCTGGTGAGACGGGCGACCGAGGTCGCGCGCCTGTGGAAGCCCGATATCCTTCATGCCCATTCGCCTGTTCTGAATGGCCTCGCGGCGCTGCGCGTCTCGAAAAAGCTCGATATTCCGCTGCTCTACGAAATTCGCGCTTTCTGGGAAGATGCGGCGGTGGGCAACGGCACGGGGCGCGAAGGATCGCTCGTCTATCGATTGACCCGCGCGCTCGAGACGCATGTCGTGCGCAGGGCGGATGCCGTGGCCGTCATCTGTCAGGGGCTGCGCGACGATCTGGTCGCGCGGGGCATCGCTGCGGACAAGATCATGGTGTCGCCCAACGGAGTCGATCTCGAACTGTTCGGCGATCCGCCGCCACCCGATAGCGCGCTGGCCGCCGAGCTCGGGATCGTGGGAGCCGACGTGATCGGTTTCATCGGTTCCTTCTACGATTATGAGGGGCTCGACGATCTGATCGCCGCGATGCCGATGATTGTCGCACGCCGGCCTGATGCGGTATTGCTGCTGGTTGGCGGTGGCCCGATGGAGGAAGCGCTGCATGCGCAGGCTGCTGCATCACCGGCCGGCGCGCGGATTCACTTCATCGGCCGTGTCCCGCACACCGAGGTGGAGCGCTATTACAGCCTGATCGATGTTCTCGTCTATCCGCGCAAGTCGATGCGGCTCACCGATCTGGTGACGCCGCTCAAGCCACTCGAGGCGATGGCGCAGCGGCGGATGGTCGCGGCGTCGGATGTCGGTGGTCACCGCGAGTTGATCGAGGATGGCGTGACCGGCAGTTTGTTTCCTGCGGATGACCCGGCCGCTCTCGCTGGCGCTGTCGCTAACCTGCTCGATGATCGCCGCATATGGGCCGGACGGCGGGAGGTGGCGCGTAGTTTCGTGGAACAACAGCGAAGCTGGAGTGTAAATGTTGCGCGCTATACACCCGTATATGAAAGCCTCCTGGGCTTTTGACTGTCGCAGCGGAGATGAATTTGACCGATCGTAACGGATTCCAAATTTTTGCCGTATTATTATGGCAGGACTTCGATTGATGGGCGTTCCGATGGTGCAAAAACAGATCAAGCGGCGCACGAGCCTGATGTTGGGGAGTGCGCTGGCGTTGCTGCTCGGTGCGGCGGCAGGCTTCCTGCTGCTTGCGCTGCCGATCGCGATGATCGAGTCCGCGACCACATCGATCGGCCTTTCCGCGTTGATGATCCAGGCAGAGCCGCCCATTTCTCCGAACGATCGCACATTGCTCGCCGCTCTCGCCGCAGTCATCACGGCTGCGGTGGGCTGGGTCTTGATCGATTGGCTGCTGTTCGATCGCGTCGGAATGACGACGTTGATCAGGCCGCGTGAGGATGAGTTCGAAGAGGATGACGATTCCTTCCGCCCCACCGACCCGCTGGATATGATCGTCCCCACCGATATGGTGTCGTCGCCCGATTGGGGCGGGCAGGCCGTTTCCGGAGACGCCCGTCGCCCATTATCGGCGCGCACCGATATTGGCGATCCGCCGCAGGGTGCCATGCCGGTGGCGGGCGCCCCCGCATTCGCGCCCGTATCGTTCGCACGGATATCGACCGACGAACTCTTGCCTCCGATCGACCAGATTCTGTCGGGCATGAAGCCCGGATCGGGGGCCGCGTCGCAGACGTTGGACTATGGCGTATTACCGACGATGGGCAGCGATGCACGGGATGCGTCGCTTTCCCCCCAAGCGCCTGTCGGTGCGGATCCCATTGGGGCGCACCGTGAAAAACCCCTGGCATCGGTAGGCGCTATGCCTGATTGGCTTCCGTCGCCAGGCATCCGTCGGGATGCTGCTGCGGAGCAGGATGAAGATGTTTTCCCGCTGACCGAGGCCCATGCCGGCGCGCCCGTCGTCTTCGAGGCACCACCCGCGCCGCCGTCACCGCCGCTCGCCTCGCCGCAATCGCCTGCCGCGATCGATGAGTTCTTCGGCGTGCTTCCCACGACCGCCGGATCGGTTGCGCCATCCGTCGTTTCGGACGTTCAGCCGGATACACCGCCTGCGCCGTTGGTTGAAAAGGTGGCGGCTTCGCAAATCGCGGCGCTGGGCCTGACACTGCCTCCGGAGTCGACCAGCCCCGTTACAGCCAGCCCCGTTACGACCAGCCCCGTTACGGCCAGTGCCGCCCCGGTCCAGCGGACCGCGGCCCCATTCGGCGGTACGGAGCCGCTCGATCGCGCCATGATCAATGATCTGCTGACACGCCTGGAAAAAAGCCTGCAGGCTCGGCGCGCTGGCGCCGCCAACGCCACTGCGGCCGATATGGCGGGCAAATTGCCGCTCCCGGCGGGTCTTGCCATGAATGCCGCCCCGGCTGCAGTGCCACCGGTTGCGCCGCTCTATGTTCCGCCGGTTGTCCGGCCTGCCGAGGACATCGCAATTCCCGATATCGGAGTGGCCAGCAGCGATCGTCTGATCGATCAGCCGCTCCATCTCACTCTGGATCAGCTTCGCGGCAGCGTTCGCCGCTGACCTGCGTCGGCCGGTTCAGTGCTTTCCGCCAGATAATTGGTTACGCGCTGAACCGTCGTTTCACGTGGTTCGCGGCCGTTGCGCAAGTCCGACACGAATTGCGGGTCGCCTACAGCGTCGCGTCCGAACCGCGTCGGCGCGATCCCGGTCTTGCGAAGATAGCGCTCAATTGTCGTCAGTAGATGCATCGTCACCTCCTTGTGTACATGTTTTGTTCTCATGATCCGGCCTTTCCTACTTGTCTAGGAAATTTCCTATCTGTAGGCCGGGAATATGGTTGTCGATGTCCGAACCGAACTGGAGGCGCTGATCCGTCGGCACGGGGAGGATTATGCGTCGATCTCGCGGCTGATCGGCCGTAATCCGGCCTATATTCAGCAATTCATCAAGCGCGGTACGCCGCAGCGCCTCTCGGAAGATGATCGTTCGCGGCTCGCTGCATATTTTCGCGTCGCGGAGGAAGTGCTGGGCGGGCGCGCTGAACCCGCCATTCGAACGGCTGGCGAAGGCGGCGGTCGGTCAGCCGACATAGTGATGATTCCTCGGGTGGAGATCAGTGCCTCGGCAGGGCCGGGGGGAATGGCCGATGTCGAGCCATCGGGCCGCCCGGTCGCATTCGACAGCGCAGTTCTGCGCGATATCGGAGGCGCCGATCTCGGCGGCTTGTCGGTCATCAGGGTGTCGGGCGATTCGATGGAGCCCGTGCTCGGCGATGGCGACGACATATTGGTCGATCGGAATGACGCAGCCGGCCGTCTGCGCGCGGGCATCTATGTTCTGCGGCTGGATGGCATGTTGATCGTCAAGCGGCTGCTCCCAGCCACAGGAAAGCCGCAACGCTTTGTGATTCGCAGCGACAATCGGCGCTATGCCGATCTGGAGGACTATGATCCGAACGCGGTCGATCTCATCGGTCGTGTGCTTTGGGCCGGACGACGGATCGCCTAACCCCCGCGACGCCGATCGAGGAGGAAGAGGCCGACCGATATCGCGATGCCTGTAGCCGTTCCGATGAGAAATCCGATCGACGACTGGCCGAATTTCAGGCCGATCACCGAACCCAGGAGGATCGAGAAGGCGAGGATGGCGCCGCCTGCACGCGAGGCTCTGTTTGTCACTTGGGGCATGCCGCCCTATGCCACGGCAGCGCGGGCTCCGCCAGACGCTGTGCCAGCTGTGCCGGTTCGTTACGATCCTTCCCGAATCGAGACTTGGTAAACGCCCCGTCGACCATCGAAAGCCCGGCACGTAGGGCGTTTTACGATCCTGGCACGGCTATTGAGTATGGGAAGGTTCACTCCCATCAGGGCGAAAAGCTTGGAAGAACTATTCTATATCGCCGATCGCGACAGCTTTGATCGCGCTACCGAGTTGCTCGGTCTGTTCGGCGCGATGGCCGTCGATGAAGCTGCGTCGCGCAGCCAGCATTATCGTGAGTTGGGCAATGCCATCCGATTCTGCGAATGGCGTCAGATCGAACGTTTTCTGACCCTGCTAAGCCAGGATATGCCTGTCGGAACCGTGCATTAGCGTGTAATTCGGCGCGCCTGGATCACACTTTGAGCGGCTACGGCCACTCCGCGCTGGCGACGCGACGATCTGGGCGCTAGGACGGGTGGATGAGTGCCGCCCGCACGTTGCTTTCTGTCTCATCGATGGTTCTCGCTGCGGCTGTTTGCGCATCGGCGGTACGCGCGCAGCCCGCCCCCGCCGGCGCGGCGCCGAATGCCTTGCCGTCGGATGATCCGGACCCCGGCGCGGATATGGCGCCAATGCCGGGGATGGAGGTGGATTGGCCCACGACGGCGGATCCTCTGGCCGACGCGCAGACGCCTTCGGCCCCGGCAGCTGCGGCATCTTCGGATAGTCAGACCGAGCGTAAATATCGCGTCGAGATCGATGGCCTGTCCGGCGATGAAGGTGTGCCTGCCACGATCGAAACGTCGATCCGCACCCGGTTCAAGCTCCTCTCGGCGCTCGAGGAGGGAAAGGGCAGCGGTAACACAGCGCAGATCGATCGGCGCGCGCAGCAGGACGAGGAACTATTGAGGCGCCTGCTGCGTGCCGGCGGCTATTATGACGCCTCCGTCAGCACCCGCACCGAGAATGAGACGGGTGGCCGGCTGATCGTGCACCTGACGGTCGATGCCGGCGCGGTCTATACGCTGGGCGCGGTCGACCTGCCGGGAATCGACGGGGCCGGCGCTTCCGCCGCTAAGCTGAAGACCGCCTTTGGCCTGAGTGTCGATCAGCCCGCCGATTCGGACAGAATCGCCGCAGGCCAGGCGGCCCTCCGCGAACAGCTCGGACGCGATGGCTTCGTCTTCGCCAAGGTGGGTGATCCCGAAATCACCGTCGATCACGAGCTTCGCAAGGCCAATGTAACGATGCCGGTCGATCCGGGCGGCGCACGGCGGATCGGCAAGATCGTCCTGGATGGGCCGCGGCTGTTCAGCCCGAAACATCTTGGCCGCATTGCGCGCTTCCGGCCCGGCGATCATTACGACGCTGCGAAGATGGACGATTTTCGCCGGGCACTGATCCAGACGGGGCTCGTGTCTTCGGTGACGATCGCCCCGCTCGCGACATCCGATCCGGATATCGTCGATGTGTCGGTCCATCTCGAGCGCGCGCCCCCGCGCACCATTTCCGGCGCATTCGGCTATGGCACGGGCGAAGGCTATCGGGTCGAAGCGAGCTGGCAGCATCGCAATCTGATCCGCCCCGAAGGCGCGGTGACATTTCGCGGCGTGCTCGGCACGCAGGAACAGTCGCTGGGGGCGATCCTGCGGCGAAATAATTACAAGGCGCGCGATCGCGTTCTCAACGGGCAGCTGCTGTTCAGCCACCTCAATCAAAATGCCTATGAGGCGCGGACCGTCACTCTGGCCGGCGGGCTGGAACGACAGACGACGATCATATGGCAGAAGAAGTGGACCTGGTTCTATGGCGGCGAACTGTCCGCGTCCAATGAACAGGATACCGTCAAGGCGACGGGTGTGCCGAGAAAGCGCAAATATCTGACGGGCGCGCTTCCCACGGGGCTCAGCTATGATGGCTCGGACGATCTGTTGAACCCCACAACCGGCTATCGGCTCTCGGGGCGGATCTCGCCGGAATTGTCGCTGCAGGGCAGCGCGTTTGGCTATGTGAAGGCGCAGATCGACGGCAGCTATTATTTGCCGGTGACGGGGCAAACCGTCCTGGCCGGACGGATGCGCTTCGGGTCGATCTTCGGCGCATCGGCGGAGCGGATCGCGCCGACCCGCCGCTTCTATTCCGGCGGCGGCGGATCGGTACGCGGTTTCGGATATCAGAAGATCGGGCCGCTCGACGTCAACGGCGATCCCGCCGGAGGACGCAGTCTCGCCGAATTCTCGCTCGAAGCGCGCGTTCGCTTCGGGGATTTCGGCGTCGTGCCGTTCGTCGACGCCGGCAACCTCTATGCCGCGCGGCTGCCGAGCTTCACCGGTATGCGCTATGGCGCGGGCCTGGGCATCCGATATTATACCAGCTTCGGGCCGATCCGCGTCGACGTCGGCACGCCGATCAACCGTCGCTCGGGCGACTCGCGGGTGGCGGTCTATGTATCGCTGGGCCAGGCGTTTTGATGTCGGACGATCCTGTGATCGCCGAAGAGGGAGCGCCGCCTCGCCGCCGGCGCGTCCATCCTGTCGTGCGCGGCATCGCCATGGCGCTGTTGGGCGTGCTCCTCCTCCTCGCCGCGGCGGTGTGGATGCTCGATACCGCGCCCGGCCATCGATTGATCATCGATCGGATCAGCACGATCGCGCCATCATCGGGCTTGCGGATCCGGGTCGGCCGGATCGATGGGTCGATCTGGAACAAGGCGCGGATACGCGACCTGCGGCTTTATGATTCGCGCGGCCTGTTCTTCGAAGCGCCCGAGATCGATGTCGATTGGCGGCCTGTGGCCTGGATCGCGAACAAGCTGTGGATCAGGCGCGTCGAAAGCGACGTTGTCGTGCTTCACCGGTTGCCGCGTTTCCGTCCGTCGACGACCAAGGGCCCATTGCTGCCGGGGTTCGACATCCATGTCGGGCAACTGGCGATCAAGCGGCTGCGGCTCGGGCCCGCCGTCGCCGGCAGCCGGCAGATCGCAAAGATCGATCTCGAAGCCGACATCCACGCTGGCCGTACGCTCCTGCGCCTGTCCGCGAGTACGACGGCGCGTGATCGCCTGCGGCTGATGCTCGATGCCGAACCGGATCGCAACCGCTTCGATATCGATGCCAAGGTCGAAGGCCCGGCCGATGGCGTCCTTGCCCGCCTGTCTCGTCGCGCGGAGCCCATTGATGGGCTGATTTCGGGCAAAGGCAGCTGGGCCGCATGGAAGGGCCGAGCGACGCTCGATATCGGCAACACTCGCCTGATCGAACTCGCGCTGTCCGCCCGCAGCGGGCGCTACGCGCTCGACGGCATGGTCGCGCCCTCGAGCTTCCTCTCCGGCAAGATGCAGCGGCTGACGGCGCCATCGATCCGGATCGGCGGCGCCGCGACCCTCCTCGATCGCAAGCTCGACGGCAATCTGGCACTCAAGACCCCACAGATCGAGATATCTGCATCCGGTGGTCTCGATCTCGCCCGGAACAGCTTCGTCGGCGTGATGCTGAACGCCCGGCTGCTCAAGCCGCCGGCGCTGTTCCCGAACATGACCGGCCGGAATATCAGATTGAACGCCCAGTTCGACGGGCCCTTCGCCACGGCGGCGTATAGCTATGCGCTGACGGCCGAGCATGTCGCGTTCGACACGACCGGTTTCGATAGCGTGCGCGCGGACGGGAAGGGCACGTTGTCGCCCGCGCCGGTCAAATTGCCGGTCCGGCTTACCGCCCGCCGCGTCACCGGCATCGGCGATGTGGCCGGCGGCATCCTCGCCAATGTCAAAATCGACGGGCTGTTGCGCATCACCGCCACCAATGTCCTGGGCGACGGTCTGGCGCTGAGCTCGGACAAGCTCAGCGGGAAATTGTCGCTCAAGCTCGATCTGCGCACCGGCGTTTATGATGTCGCACTGGCGGGCAAGCTCCTGCGCTACCTCATTCCCGGCATCGGCATCGTCGACGTCAATACCGAGCTCAAGGTCGTGCCGGGCCCCGGCGGCCGCGGCACGATCGTCGCCGGCCGTGGCCGTGCCTGGGTCCGCCGCTTCGATAACGCCTTCCTGCGATCGCTCGCGGGCGGGCTGCCGCAGATCGATACGCAGCTGCGCCGCACGCCTGATGGGGTCATGCATTTCGACAGGCTGCTGCTCACCGGTCCGGCCATCCGCCTGACGGGCACGGGTATGCGCCGCCGCGACGGCACATTCTATTTCAAGGGCAAGGGCAGCCAGAAACAATATGGGCCGCTCGATCTCACGCTCGATGGCGATATCAGCCGCCCGAAGATCGATGTGCTGCTGGCCTCGCCTTTGGCCGCGCTCGGGCTGTCGGATGTCGCGCTGAAGCTAAACCCCACCGCACAGGGCTTTGATTACGGCGCGGCGGGCGGTTCCACGCTCGGCCCGTTCACCAGTGGTGGCGCTATCCTGCTGCCCGCCGGTCAGCCCGCGACGATCGCGGTGCAGTCGGTTGTCGTATCCGGCGCCAAAGGCAGCGGCAGCCTTCGATCCGATCCGCAAGGCTTTGTCGGCCAGATCGATCTCGCGGGCGGCACCATCACGGGGCCGCTGCTTTTTGGCGTCGAACAGGGCGTTCAGAAGATCGAGGCGCACCTGCGTGCCCAGAAGGCGATGCTGGCTGGCGCGACGCCGATCGCCGTCAATCGCGGCCGTCTCGATGGGTCGATATTGCTCCATCCCGAGGGGCCGAAAATCGACGGAACCGCGCTCATGTTCGGCGCGTCCAGCGGCGGCATATCGCTGGCGCGGGGCCGTGCGGAGCTGCACATGGCGCAGGGCGCAGGCACCGTGGCCGCCAGCTTCGCCGGTTCGCGCGGACGCGGTTTTCAACTGACGACGACGACCCGCTTCTCGCCGTCCAGCATCGCCTTCACGGCCGAGGGCGTGATCGATCGTCGGCCGCTCAAGATCGATGGCCCGGCGACCTTCGTGCGCGAGGGCGATGCCTGGCGGCTCCAGCCGACCGCGCTTGCTTTCGGTGGCGGCAAGGCGACGGTCTCGGGCCGCTTCGGCGGCGGTGCCAATGAACTCAAGGCCGGTGTGCAGGGCATGCCGCTGTCGGTGCTCGACATATTCTATCCGGCGCTGGGTCTTTCCGGCAGTGCGACGGGCGACGTCGATTACCGCATCCCGCACGGCGGCAGCCTGCCGACCGGGCGCGCAAATCTGCGCATCAAGGGCCTGTCGCGTTCAGGTCTGGTGCAAACGTCGCGCCCGGCGGATGTCGCGCTGGCTGCGGTGCTCACCGAAAATGTCATGGCGGCGCGTGCTGTCATCTCCGACGGCGGCAAAACGATCGGCCGCGCGCAGGGCCGCATTGCCAATCTTCCTGCGACTGGCGGGCTGCCGGACAGGTTGCGCGCCGGCGGCCTCTTCACCCAGCTTCGATATAATGGCCCAGCCGACACCTTGTGGCGGCTGATCGGGGTCGAGACGATCGATCTGTCCGGTCCCGTCGCGCTGGGCGCGGACATTGGTGGAACGGTCGCGAATCCGATCATCCGCGGGACGCTGCGTTCCACCCAGGTCAGGCTGGAAAGTGCAGTTACCGGTACCGTGATCACGAACATCGCCGCGCAGGGCCGTTTCGGCGGTTCGCGCCTGCTGATCGATCAGCTCAGCGGCCAGACGCGCGGCGGCGGCACCGTTCAGGGGCGTGCGACATTCGATTTCGCCGGGGGCAGGGGCTTCTCGATGGATGTCGCCCTCGACGCAAACGATGCGCAGCTGCTCAACCGCGACGATATCGGCGCGACCGTGACCGGCCCGCTGACGATGAAATCGGATGGATCGGGCGGCGTCATAGCCGGCGACGTCAAACTCAACCGCGGGCGCTTCACGCTCGGCCGCGCGGCAGCGATATCGGAGATTCCGGTGTTCAGGACCATCGAACTCAACCGCCCGGCGGATGATGAACCGCAGGTGCAGGCGAGCGCATGGCGCCTCGATATCAAGGTCAACGCACGTAACCAGCTCGCGGTCACCGGGCTTGGGCTCGACAGCGAATGGCGCGCCGATCTGAAAATCGGCGGCGCGATCGACAATCCCGCGATCACCGGCCGCGCCGATCTCGTTCGTGGCGGTTATGAATTTGCGGGCCGGCGCTTCGATCTCGATCGTGGCTCGATCCGTTTCCTTGGCGAAGCGCCACCCGATCCGGTGCTCGATATCGTCGCGAAGGCCAACCTCAACGGCGTGAGTGCGTCGATCTCCGTCAGTGGCACGGGCCAGAAACCTCAGATAAGCTTCACCAGCATCCCCGCGCTTCCCGAGGATGAGCTTTTGTCCCGGCTGCTGTTCGGCACCTCGATCACCAACCTGTCGGCGCCCGAAGCACTGCAGCTCGCGGCAGCGGTCGGCAGTTTGCGCGGCGGTGGGGGCGGGCTCAACCCGATCAACGCGGTCCGCCGTGCCGCCGGGCTCGATCGCCTGCGCATCCTCCCCGCCGATCCGACGATCGGCGCGGGCACTGCCGTCGCCGCCGGCAAATATATCGGCCGGCGTACCTATGTGGAGGTAATCAGCGACGGGCAGGGCTATTCGGCGACGCGCGTCGAGTTTCAGATCACCCGCTGGCTGTCGCTGCTGTCGAGCATCTCCACGATCGGCCGTCAGAGCGCGAGTGTGAAAGTCTCGAAAGACTATTGAACCGGATGATGCGGCCGCATCAGCCGCCCCCGTTCGGTGATGAAGATAATGAGAAGCGCGGTGCAGGACGCGGTGAAGATCCCGATGGCGAGCGGCAAGGGATCATGGGTGAAATGCTGTCCGATTATCAGTCCGATCACCGATCCGCCCGACGTTGAGATGAAGCCCTGGACGGCGGAAGCCGTACCCGCGAGATGCCCCATTTCCTCCATCGCCATCGCGCCGAAATTCGAGCCGCAAAAACCGAAGCAGAACATCGACAGGCCCTGCAATATCAAAAAGGCTGCAAGGGTTTCATGCCCGCTGACGAGCACGAGCATATGCAACCCGTTGATCGCGATCATCGCTATCAGCGCGGTGTGTGAGACCAGACGGCTCCCCAGCCGTTCGACGATCCGCGCATTGAGGAGTGAGGCGGCGCCCATCGATATGCCGACGGAGGCGAAGCAGAGCGCGAACAGTTCCGGCACGCCGAAGCCATCCGCGATGATCTGCTGCGCGCTGCTGAGAAATCCGACCATGCCCCCATAGACGTTCGCCATCGCCAGCGTATAGCCGAGCGAATAGCGGTTGGTGAGGACGATCCAGGCGGACTGTAGGATCGCCGCCGGATTGATCGGCCGCCGGTTTGCGAAGTCGAGTGTTTCCGGCAGGCGTATCTCGGCCCAGAGCGCGATACTGAGGCTGAAGGCGCCCAACACGTAGAATATCCAGTGCCAGGGTGCGACGAGGAGGATCATCTGTCCCAGCGCCGGGGCCAGGATCGGTACGAACAGAAAGACGGTGAACGCCATCGACATTACCCGCGCCATCGTCCGGCCCGAATAGCAGTCGCGAACGATCGATATCGTCAGCACCCGCGTCGATGCCGATGCAAATCCCTGCAATGCCCGCGCGGCGAGTAGCAGCTCGAAACTGTTCGCGAGCGCCGCGAGGACGCTCATGGCAGCGTAAAGCGAAAGCGCGCCAAGCAGGATCGGCCGTCTGCCGAAGCGATCGGCGAGCGGCCCGAAGAAGAGCTGCCCGACACCGAAAGACGCGAGATAGACCGAAATTACCCATTGCTGATGGTTGACGACCGACAGGTGCAGATCGCGGCCGATCGTCGACAGCGCCGGCAGCATGATATCGACGCCGAGCGCATTCACGGCCATCAGGCCCGCGATGATGCCGACGAACTCCATATAGGGCAGGCCATGCCGCGGCGGGGCGTTGTCGCTGGCAACAGTCGTCACGGTAAATCCTTCAATCGGTCAGAACTCGGTGTGTCGGCAGCGCCTTGCTGACTAAAGCGCAAAAAAAAGGGAAGGGCCCCGAGGCTGTCGCCCCGGAGCCCTCCCTGTACGATCGAGGCTGGAAATCAGCTCGAATAATACATGTCGAACTCGACGGGGCTCGGCGTCATTTCCCAACGGGCGACTTCCGGCCATTTCAGCTCCAGATAGGCATCGATCTGGTCCTTGGTGAACACACCGCCCTTGAGCAGGAATTCATGATCGGATGCGAGGTGATCGAGCGCCTCGCGGAGCGAACCGCACACGGTCGGAACCTGCGACAGTTCTTCCGGCGGAAGATCATAGAGGTTCTTGTCCATCGCTTCGCCCGGATGGATCTTGTTCTGGATGCCGTCGATGCCGGCCATCAGCAGCGCTGCGGTCGACAGATACGGATTGGCGAGCGGATCGGGGAAGCGGAACTCGACGCGCTTGCCCTTTTCGCCGGCGCCGTACGGAATACGGCATGCGGCGGAACGGTTGCGGGCCGAATAAGCGAGCAGAACGGGTGCTTCATAGCCCGGAACCAGCCGCTTGTAGCTGTTGGTCGTCGGGTTGGTGAACGCGTTCAGCGTCTTGGCATGCTTGATCACGCCACCGATGAAATAGAGGCAGGTTTCGGAGAGACCGGCATAGCCGCTGCCTGCGAAGGTGTTCTTGCCCTTGTTCCAGATCGAGATGTGCGTGTGCATCCCCGATCCGTTATCGGCCTTGATCGGCTTCGGCATGAAGGTCGCGGTCTTGCCATAGGCCTGGGCGACCATCTTCACGACATATTTATAGACCTGGATGCGATCGCAGGTTTCGACGAGCTTGCCGAAGGTCAGGCCCAGCTCATGCTGGCCACCGGCGACTTCGTGGTGATGCTTGTCCATGGGAAGGCCCATTTCCATCATCGTCGAGGTCATCTCGGCGCGGATGTCGACGGTGACGTCGACCGGGCCGACCGGGAAATAGCCGCCCTTTGCACGCGGACGATGGCCCAGATTGCCACCCTCATAGGACTTGCCCGTGTTGGTCGGCAGTTCGACGTCGTCGAGCATGTAATAGCTCGAGCTGTAGGTCGTATCGAACTTCACGTCGTCGAACATGAAGAATTCGGGCTCGGGGCCGATATAGACCGTATCGCCGAGGCCGGTGGACTGGAGATAGGTTTCGGCGCGCTTTGCGGTCGAGCGCGGGTCGCGCGCATAGAGCGATCCGTCCGCAGGCTCGACGATGTCGCAAACCAGGATCAGCATCGGCGTCGCCGAGAAGGGATCGACGAACACGGCATCCAGATCGGGACGCAGGATCATGTCCGACTCGTTGATTTCCTTCCAGCCTTCGATCGATGAACCGTCGAACATCAGGCCGACCTCGAGCGAATCCTCGTCGATGACGTTCGCGCACATCGTCAGGTGATGCCAGGCGCCCTTGGTGTCGGTGAACCGGACATCGACCCACTCGATCTCCTGGTCCTTGATCATTTTCAGAATGTCAGCGGCTTTGTTCGCCATGATACTTGCCTTCCCCGTAGAAAATTCGAGCGTTTGCGGGCGTTTCGTTGCGCCCATGCCCCTATGGGGCATTGCCGGAGCGATCAGATCGCGTCCGAGTCCCTCTCCCCGGTACGGATACGCACAGCGCCCTCGACCGGCAGGATGAAGATCTTGCCGTCGCCGATGCGACCTGTCTGCGCTGCCGCGGCGATGGCTTCGACGACGCGATCCGCCATGGCGTCGTCGACGACGACTTCCAGCTTCACCTTCGGCAGGAAGTCGACGACATATTCGGCGCCACGATAAAGTTCGGTATGGCCCTTCTGCCGGCCGAAGCCCTTGGCTTCGGTAACGGTGATGCCGGACACGCCCACTTCATGGAGCGCTTCCTTCACCTCATCCAGCTTGAAGGGCTTGATGATAGCTTCGATTTTCTTCAACCAGCCCTCCCCGGCCTTACGGTCAGATAGCTTCAATAAGCCTGCCGTGGCGCGAGTCGCAAGGATGCTCGGCGTGTAAGCAGGCATATTCTGCCGCGCTGCCGCAAAACCCGGCAATTATCGGCAAATTGCCTCCAAAATAAGCAGCAATTGCTCAGAGGTAAGGCGGGCTATGCAGGCCTTTTGCGCTCTGCGTAAAAATCTCGCACCCGGTTTCGGTGATGCCGATCGAATGCTCGAACTGCGCGGAGAGCGAGCGGTCGCGCGTGACGGCCGTCCAGCCATCGTCGAGCATCTTCACGTCGGGGCGGCCGATATTGATCATCGGTTCGATCGTGAAGAACATGCCGGGTTTCAGTTCGGGCCCGGTGCCGGGGCGCCCGATATGGACGACCTCGGGCGCATCGTGAAACAGCCGGCCCACGCCATGTCCGCAAAAATCGCGTACCACGCCATAGCGATGCTTTTCGGCATGACGCTGGATGGCGTGGCTGATGTCGCCAAGCCGGTTGCCGGGCTTCGCCTGTTCGATACCGAGCATCAGCGACTCATAGGTCACCTCAACCAGCCGGCGTGCCTTGATAGGCACGTCGCCGACCAGGAACATCCGGCTCGAATCGCCATGCCATCCATCGAGCAGCGGGGTGACGTCGATATTGACGATATCGCCGTCCTTCAGTGGCTTGCTACCCGGAATGCCGTGGCAGACGACGTGATTGATGCTGATGCAGCAGCTATGCGTAAAGCCGCGATAATTCATCGTCGCGGGCACCGCGCCGCCGGCAATCGTCATGTCATAGACGATCCGGTCGAGCTCCTGCGTCTCGACGCCCGGCACGACATGCGGTACCAGCGCATCGAGAATGTCGGCCGCGAGCTTGCCCGCCGCGCGCATTCCCGCGAACCCGTCGGGGCCATGCAGCCTGATGGCGCCGGAACGGCTTTCGGTATCATTTGGATCGGCCACGATATAATTCGTCATCGGTCCCATATAGGTCAATTCGCTGCGCTTTGCGAGCGCCGCCGGTCAGGCTATGGACAACATCATGAATTCCGAACGCATCTGGACCGCCGCCCTTCTCGTCATCGGCGATGAAATTCTCTCGGGTCGCACTCAGGACAAGAATATCGCGCAGATCGCCAAATGGCTGAACCTGCAGGGCATCAGGCTTACCGAGGTGCGCATCGTCCCCGATGACGCGGGCGCGATCGGCGAGGGCGTGATCGCGCTGAAGGCGCGGCATGATTATCTGTTCACGACCGGCGGGATCGGGCCGACGCACGACGACATCACCGTCGATTCGATAGCTGCGGCGCTCGACGTCGCGGTGATCGTGCACCCCGATGCGCGCGCCATCCTCGAGGAATATTACCAGACCCGCGGCGGCTTGAGCGATGCGCGGCTGCGAATGGCGCGCGTGCCCGAGGGGGCCGAGCTCATCGTCAACAGCGCGACCGGCGCGCCGGGCATCCGCTTCGGCAATATCTTCATCCTCGCCGGCGTTCCCGAAATCGCGGCGATGATGATCGACGGCCTGTCGGGTAAGCTCGAAGGCGGCAAGCCGATGCTGTCGCGCACTGTCGGCGCGCTGGCGCGCGAGAGCGAAGTCGCGGATCTCCTGCGTGAAACCGAAAAGCGCAATCCCGGGTCACAGATCGGCAGTTATCCCTTCTTTCGCGAGGGCAAGGTTGGTGCGAATTTCGTGGTGCGATCGGTCGACCTTGCGATCATCGAAGCCTGCATCAATGCCATCAGCACCGGGCTGAGTGCGCTGGGTTACGAAGCGGTGCCCGACGGCATCTGAGGAACGATATCGGATGTGCGCCGCGTCAGCGCGAGCGCAATCAGTGCCGCTCCCGCAAAGCTGGCCGCAATCACGAACGCCGCGCCCGGGAAGTAGAATGGAGCCTTCGGTCCGGTGAAATAGGCCAGCGCCGGGTTGAGCAGCAGCGGCGCGGCGATCGAGGCAATGGCGTTGAGGCTGCCGATGAAGCCCTGCATCTCGCCCTGCGCATTGGCTGGCGCCCGCTGCGACATCAGCGCGGTCAGCGATGGCTGTACCAGTGCCTGCATCGCCGTCGCGGCGACGAGGACAAAGGCGAACCAGCCGATCGGCACGATCGCGTAGAGTGCATAGCCGACCATCGCGACCCCGACGCCCAGCATCGCGGTGCGCCGCTCGCGCAAGCGCTTGATCACGCGTCCGAGCACGAAGACCTGGACCAGCGTCATCGAAATGCCGGCGACCGCCAGCGAAGCGCCGATAGTGCCGTTCGACCATCCGAATTGGGCGATGGCGAAGAAGGACCAGGTCGCGGGATAGACCATGCTGGCGATGTTCCAGAGAAGAAGGATCCCTGCGAGCCCCAGCACGCCCTGCAGCTTTTTCGCGGCCAGAACGGCGCCGATCGGGTTGGCGCGCTTGAGGCTGAATGGCCGCCGCTTGTCCTGCGGCAGCGTCTCGGGGAAGAAGAAAAGCCCGAACAGGAAGTTCGCGCCGGAAAAGGCAGCCGCGCAGTAGAACGGTGCGCGCACGCTGATCTCGCCCATCAGGCCGCCGACCGCGGGGCCGACTATGAACCCGATCCCGAATGCCGCGCCGACGAGGCCGAAGCGCCTGGCGCGCTGCTCGGGCGGGGTGATATCGGCCAGCGCCGCCGTGGCGGGCCCAAACGATGCGCCGAATATACCGGCCACCAGCCGCCCCGCGAACAGCCAGGCGAGCGTCGGCGCAAAGCCGAGCAGAAGATAATCGATGCCGAAACCCGCGAGCGCCAGCAGCAGCACCGGCCGGCGGCCGAACTGATCGCCCAGATTGCCGGCGAGCGGCCCGCACAGAAACTGCATCAGCGCATAGATCGCCGCCAGCCACCCGCCCATCCGGGTCGCATCCGCCAGGCTGAGCTCGCCGAGCTGCATGACGAGCCGTGGCAGCACGGGGATGATGATCCCGAAACCGATCGCGTCGATCAGGATCGTCCCGATAATGAAATAGGTCGCAGCCGAACTGCTGCGGTCGGACGCTGCCATCGAACCCCCCGATTGACCGAACGACCGGCCCGCGCGCTTCATCGCCGCGATTCAGTCGAAAGACAAGCGGGGCGGGGGCGGTTAACCGGCCGCCAATGTACAGATCGATTCCGGTCCATGCGCGTTCGTCTTGCCGCGGTGACCTTCACTGCGCTGTTTCATGTCCGAGCGCAGGTTGCAAAAAAGGAACATATCATGTACGTTAATGCGACCGCGACTGGGCTTTTCGTGCGAGCCACCGGCCCGTTTTGGAAGTGGGCGGCATTTATTGTTAAATTTTTCAAAATAAATGCCTATTAACAACATCTTACTTAACTATTCTTTGTATCAGAATTAAGAAAAATGGCTCCAAAAGCGGCGAAATTCGGCGAAAACCTGCCAATTTCCCTGCTTTTTCCTGACATTCTCGCGCGCATTTTTGCGCAACGAAGGTCATTGGTGATGCGGGGAAACGCCAGCCGTCTCGTGATTGCGTGATCTCGCAGGGAGGATGGGCATGGGGCATCCGAGCAGCTTGAGGGCGCGGCGCAGTGGCTATACTGGTTCATCCCTGCGCCGAGAGGATCGTTCATGACGAAGACCATTACTGCCTATGCCATCACCCTGATCGTCTTCCTGGCGATTGACGCCATCTGGCTGACCCAGGTCGGTCCAACCCTGTATAAGCCGATCCTCGGCGATCTGCTGGCGCCGCGGCCCCGGCTGGGTGCGGCGGTTGTGTTTTACCTGATCTTCATCGCTGGCATCGTCTATTTCGCTGTGCTTCCGGGCCTCGCTGCGGGCTGGCCGACCGCGCTGCTCAAGGGTGCGGTGCTCGGGTTCATCGCCTATGCGACCTATGATCTTACCAATCAGGCGACCCTCGCGGTCTGGTCCACGAAGATCACCGTGCTCGATATGGCTTGGGGGACCTTCGTTACCGGGGTATCGGCGATGGGCGGCACGATCATCACCGGCTACGTCTTCAAGGGCTGATCGATGAAGATTACCGGGGGCTGCCATTGCGGGCTGGTAAATTTCGAAGCCGAGGTCACGCCCGATCCGGATGGGCGGATCGAGGTGCTCGACTGCAATTGCTCGATGTGCGCGATGACGGGCTTTCTGCACCTGATCGTGCCCGACACCCGCTTTCGCCTGATCGACGGGCAGAAGGACACCACGACCTACCGCTTCGGCTCAGGCAAGGCGCGGCACATCTTCTGCGCGCAATGCGGGATCAAGAGCTTCTATCGGCCGCGTTCGCATCCCGACGGGATCAGCATCTCGCTGCGCTGCGTCGATGACTGGCGCGATCTGGCCGTGCGGATCACGCCGTTCGACGGGCTGAACTGGGATCAGGCGAAAGCGGCGCTCGACCAGTAGCTTCAGAAGGGTTCGCGGTTGCTGCCGCGTTACCCCGGCGCGCGCGCAGGGCGTAGCCGATGAGGCCGAAGCCGAGGATCATCGTCATCCAGGTCGCGGGCTCGGGCGCCGCGCTCACGGTCTGAACCAGAAAGTCCTGCTTGCCCGAGATCGTCAGCGCCTGAAGGCCCTGTGCCTGAGCGCCGAGGCCGTTGGCGCTCGTCACATAGTTCAGATAGCTCTGCGCCAGCGTGATCACGTCGTTGAAGTCGGCCGAGGCGGGGGTGCTGAAAAAGAGATTGCCGCTCAGGACGTTGAGCGCGTTCGTGGACGCCTCACCAACGATTTCCCACGTCGCGATCTGAAGCGCCGACGCCTGCACGGCGCTCAGCGGCGACGCCAGATTAGGCGCGAACTGGCCGAATAGCTCGGCGATCTGCGTGGCCTTGGTCGCGCCAAGCCCGCCGACGATGCTGCTGCTGGCGCCGTCCGTAAGTGGTGCTACTGTATAGGTATAGTTCGAACCGATCGAGGTGCTCTCGAAGGGCTCGATGCAGAAAGCATAGTAGGAACCGGAATTCGGACCGGAGAGCGTCGCCGCTTCGGTGCCGCCCGTGCGGCTGAAACTGGCGACGCCGCTGAGCACCTGCTGCGCGATCGGCGTGCCACCCGGCGTCACGGCATGAAGCGTGATGGAGTCGCCCGTACCGAAGCTGTTCAGGGTTCCGATCACGGTGGTCGCCATGGCGCCCGTCGAGCAGAATGCAGCCGCAGCGATCAGCGAGGCACGGAGGAAATTGGTGTTGAAACTGAACATTAGTCGACGCCCCACGCTCGATAACGGACCTCACGAGCCGCTTATGAATTATGTGCATTCATAAGCAAAAGTCGGGCCAACTCATATTTCCAGTTCATTAACAAGGTATTGTCACCAGAACATATCGTCTGACCATCTCAGGCTGTAAGATTCTCCGACACTTTCACCGCGGCTGCGGGAATTGTCCGACGTATCCGGGCCGAACGCCTGATCAGATCGTCACGCTGCCGGTTTGAGCCGGTAATGGCTGACGGCCCAGGGCACGCCCTTCTTGTGGCCGAACAGCCCCGCGGTCGCGAGGAAGAACAGCCGCCAGCGCCGTTCCCAGAGTTTGGCGTCCTTGCCATAGGTCTCGCGAAATATGTCGGCGATCGCCGGCTGGTTGGCGTCGAAACGCGCCAGCCAGTCGAATGCCGTCCGCGCGTAATGCGTGCCGTTCCAGCGCCATTCCTGTTCGACTGTGAACAGCTTCGGGAAATGACGCAGCAGTCCATGGCTCGGCATGATGCCGCCGGTGAAGAAATGCTGGGCGATCCAGTCGGCCTTGTCGGCATGATCGAAGCGATAGCTTGCCCGGTCGTGCGTGAAGATATGGATGAACAGATACCCCTCGGGCTTCAGCCAGCCTTTGACCCGAGTGAGCAGGGCCTCCCAGTTCGACATATGCTCGAACATCTCGACCGAAACCACACGATCGAAACGCTTTTCCGTTTCAAAGTCATTCATGTCACAGGTGATGATCGTGAGGTTGGTCGATCCCTGCGCTGCGGCTAGCTTCTCGATATGGGCGCGCTGCGAATGCGAATTCGACACCGCTGTGATCCGCGAATTGGGGTAGCGCGCCGCCATATAGAGACTCAGCGAACCCCATCCGCAGCCGAGCTCCAGGATGTCCTGGCCATCCTCCAGCGCCGCATGCTCCACCGTTTGCGCCAGCGCGGCCTCTTCGGCCTCACCGATCGTCGTGGAGGGCGTCGCGTAATAGCAGCAGCTATATTTGCGCTTCGGCCCCAGACACAGATCGAAGAACGCAGCCGGCACCTCATAATGCTGGGCGTTGGCGTCGTCGGTATGGATCGCGACCGGATAAGCGGCCATCTCTTGCGCGAATGCGGCTTCGCTATCGGCTTGCGTCGCCAGTTTGCGGCCGGTGCGGCCGACGAGAAATTCGATGCCGGCCAGGGTGAGGGCGTCAGGCAGCGGGAGGCGCTCCACAGCAGCGGTGGCAGCGGCGATCAGGTCCATCAGTTCTTCCTGGGTGGCAGTGGGAAAAAGGCGCTGGTGCGCTTCATGTAATCGCGGAACGCATCGCCGCGCGATCGGAGCATATGCGCTTCGAGCGGGGGGATGCCGGAGGCGTAGACGAGCAGCCAGAACATCATAATCGGCCCTATCAGCGACAGCCACCCCTGCCACCACGCGCCCGACAGATCGATCGCGATGACGACATAGGCGAGCCAGCCCAGCCATTCGAAGAAATAGTTCGGGTGACGCGACCAGCGCCACAGGCCGACGTCGCACACCTTGCCGTGGTTCGCCTTGTCTGCGGCAAAGCGGCGCAATTGATTATCCGCCATGCCTTCGCCGAGCACCGACAGGATCAGCACGAGCACGCCCACGATATCGGTAAGCGAAGGCGCGGCCCCCGGGCGGTGTGCGGCGGCATAGACCGTAACAACCAGGCCGATACCGCACAGCGCCTGAATCTGAAGGAACAGAAAGATCCGTAGCTGGAAACGGTCGCCCCATTCGCGGCGAAGATCGGCATAGCGCGGATCCTCCGACGTGGCGGCCATCGTTCGGGACAATATGTGAAAGCCCAGGCGCAACGCCCAGCTCGCGACCATCAGCGTCACGATACCGCTGCGGATCAGATGCGTGCCGGGTTCGGGAAAAGCGGTGACGATCACGCCGCCGATGCCGATCGCGAAAGACCAGTACACATCCGCCCAGCCCGATTGGCCGGTGCGCCGCTGTACGGCCCAGGCGATAGCCATCATCGCCGACAGGACGATCGATGCGGTAATGATGCTGCAGATTGCCGTCACTTGTGCCCCAATCCCCGCGGCGGTCGTAACGAACATCATGGTTCGTTCCAATCCATTGCCGCAAAACTCCGTATATCTTCATAGCTGAAGGAAAGAAGTGCTCTTGCTCTTTGTCTGACGCGAGCTAGCACTCGTGGCGGGGGAGATGACACTCTCGTTCAGTCAGACGGAGATACGCGCCCGAAGGGCTTGCGGTTTGAGTATGCGGGATAAAAATATGACGACGGGTCGGCAGGGCCAACGGATAGCCGTTATCGGCAGCGGCATTTCGGGGCTTTCGGCTGCCTGGCTGCTCGGCAGTTCGAACGACGTCGTGCTGTACGAATCGGAGCCGCGCCCCGGCGGGCATAGCCGGACGCTCGACGTCGCGATGGCGGACGGGTCGAGCCTTGCGGTTGATACCGGCTTCATCGTCTTCAACGATGCCACCTATCCCAATCTGATCGCGATGCTCAGCCATCTGAATGTGCAAACGCGCGCCACCGACATGAGTTTTGCCGTATCGCTCGATGACGGGAAGCTCGAATATGCGGCAGGCGACCGAATCTGGCAGCTCTTCGCCCAGCCATCGAACCTGTTCTCGCCCCGTTTCTGGTCGATGTTGCGCGATTTGGTGCGCTTCTATCGCGAGGCGGCCGCCGGGCTCGGCGGCTTCGGCGACATGACGCTCGGTCAGATGCTCGCGCGGGGCAATTATGGCGATGCGTTTCGGGACGATCATCTGCTGCCGATGGCTGCCGCAATCTGGTCCGCGCCGGCACAATTGCTGCTCGATTATCCCGCCGAGGCCTTCGTCCGTTTCTGCAACAATCACGGCCTTCTCAATCTCGGTGCGCGGCCCAAATGGCGCACGGTTATCGGCGGCAGCCGCGCCTATGTCGAAAAGCTGCTCGCAGATTTTAGCGGGGAGCTGCGTCTGGCGACGCCGGTTGCGCGAATCGAGCGAAAGGCGGGGCGGGTGATCGTCACGGACGGGGCGGGTCACGCCGACCAGTTCGATCAGATCGTGATCGCGACCCATGCCAACCAAGCGCTCGGCCTGCTCGCTGATCCCAGCCCGGCGGAAAGCGAACTGCTCGGCGCCTTCCGCTATTCGAACAACCTCACCATCCTGCACGACGATCCCGCACTCATGCCGAAGCGCCGGTCGCTGTGGGGCGCCTGGAATTATTTCGGCCGCCGCCATAGCCATGATGCGACCGGCGATCTGTGCGTCAGCTACTGGATGAACCGCCTGCAGGGCTTTGCGACGAAGCGGCCGCTGGTGGTTACGCTTAACCCCAATCGGCCGATCGGCGCCGGACATGAGATCGACCGCACCTGGTTCGAACATCCCATTTTCGATCGCGGCGCACTCGATGCACAGCGGCGTATCTGGGCGATCCAGGGCCAGCGTAACACCTTCTTCTGCGGCGCGCACCTCGGCGCAGGCTTTCATGAAGATGGCCTGCAGTCCGGGCTTGCCGTTGCCGAGATGCTGGGCGGGGTGCGGCCATGGACCGTGGCAGATCCCAACGGCCGGTTGTCGATGGATCTGGCGCCGCCGCACGAGGCCGCCGCATGAAATCGGCGATCTACGCCGGGGTGGTCTTTCATCACCGGTTCCGCCCGCGTGTCCATCGGCTGCGTTATCGCATCTTCCAGTGCCTGTTCGATCTCGACGAGATCGACCTGATGGCTGGTCGCCTCCGCCTGTTCTCACGCAACCGGTTCAATCTCTTCTCATTTCACGACCGGGATTTCGGCGATCGATCGGGCCGGCCGCTGCGGCCGCAGATCGAGGCGCTCATGACGCAAACCGGCCAGACGCCCGACGGCGGTGCGATCCGGCTGCTGACGATGCCGAGAATCCTGGGGCATGTATTCAACCCCATCTCGGTCTGGTTCTGCCATCGCCGAGACGGTTCGCTTTCGACCCTGATCTATGAAGTCACCAACACATTCAAAGAACGTCACAGCTACGTTATTCCCGTGGAGGCGGAGAGCAGCGGCATCATTCGCCAGCATTGCGAAAAAGCGCTTTATGTCTCGCCTTTCATGGACATCGACATGCGCTACGATTTCACCGTCGAGGCACCAATGGAGAGCACCCGCGTCATCGTCGCCGGCGGTGACGGGCAGGGGCCCCTGATCGTTGCCGCGTTCGAAGGAAAGCGAACGGAAATCGATGACAAAGCACTGGTCGCTGCGTTTCTGCGTTACCCTCTGCTGACCTTCAAGGTTGTCGCCGGCATCCATATCGAGGCGTTCCGGTTGTTCCTCAAAAGGATCGGCGTACGGCGGCATAGACCGACTGGCGGCGATGGCGTTTCGATCGTGCCTATAACTTGAGCAGCTTGCACCCCGCGCCGATCAGGGGGTGAGGCAGGCGCTTCGGCAAGGGGGCGTCGGCGAGGCGGTTGCGGACCCACGCGGCGGCACGGGCGAGATCGGCCGACAACTCCCGGCGCCCCGCCTCGCGTCGCATCAGGCGGGCCGTATTGTCGAACGCTGCCTGCGGATTTTTGGCGTAGGTGGAGGTCAATGCCTTTACGGATGATTCCAGATCCGCCGGGATTTCGGTATCGAAATAATCATGGGCCGCGCAAGCTTTCGATCGGCGCGATGAAAAGCTGTTCGGCATCGAGGCTGCGCAAGCTCGGCCAGCTATCGAGCGATCGCGCGTAAATTCGCATCTGCGCAAGCCACAGCGCGGCGGCGCGCTCGGTGTCGTCATCGCCTATCGCCCCGGTTTCGGCGATGATCGCAGGCGCGAGCTCGGCCGAGACCGACATCACCCATGCGCGGTGGTTGGACGACCGCAATATGGCGCTCAGATAATCTTCGAGGTTTAAATAGAGCAAAATGGCTTTCGCGTCGGGATACCGCGTCAATATATGCGGCAGGATGAAATTGACCGGCACATTCGCCTTCACGATGGGCGACGCCTCAGGCCTGTAGCGGCGAGAGAGCAGCGCGGTCACCAGCCCCAGTGCCGCGTTCCAGCCAGGGTTCGGTGGCCCGCCCGCGAACGCGACGGCCGCCTCGACGGCAATCTGCCGGAGCGGCACCGGCTCGCGCAGAACGAGGCTGTTGCCGCTATCCAGTCCACGCGCGAGCAGGGTCGAACCGCAATGGGCGATATGGAAGATCCAGCTCGGGGTCGCCTTTCCCTGCGATAGCGTCGCCGCATGCGTCATCAGCATGTCGATCGGCACGCGAAGGATGCCCGGTCCCGCCGCATCGATGCGCTGATCGAGGAAGATCGACCGGCGATAGGACGCGCGGTCCATCTCGCGGAACAGCGCCATGTCGCCGTCGAATGCGAACAGATAATGGTCCGGGTTGGCGAAAACTTCGCCGATGGTCAGCGTCACGGCAGCTCGCGGTCAGGGGCGTGGCAGAGGGGTAGCATGACCCGTGCCGCCACGCTATGCGGTCGTCATGCTGGAAAGATCGTCATGGCGCGCCTGATATCGCCGGATTCCGACCGGCCTTTCATCATCGTAGAGCGCGACGGCGAGGATAGGCTGCTCGATCTGCCGCAATCCGATATGCGCGCTCTGTTCGAACGGCATGGCGCGATCCTGTTCCGGGGGTTTGCAGCCGATCTGGGCGATTTCAGCGCATATACCGATCGCTGGTGCGCTGCTTCGGTGTTCAACGAGAGTCCGGACCGGCTGTTGCTGGACGAGGCGCACAACATCCAGTCGGTCAATGGCGGCAGCGACGCCTTCCCGCTGCATCCCGAACTGTCGCGCGAGCCGTGGAAGCCGGACATCTGCTTCTTCCATTGCCTGACACCCCCGCCCGCAGGCGGGGAGACAACGATCTGCGATGGCATTGCGATCGTCCGCGAACTGCCGCGCGAAGTGCGCGCAGGACTGCAGGATCGCCGTCTGGTCTACGCACAGCCGGTTCAGCCTTGGCATCTGCGCTTCTGGTTCGGCACGGAAACGCCCCCCGCCTGGCTGCTGGCGCAGCCGCCGGCCGAATGCCCCTATGAGTTCCGGATGATCGACGGGCATCTGATGCGGCTGTTCAGCCGGCCGGTTTTCCACAAGCCGATGTTCAGCGATGCGCAGGCCTTCGGGAATTTCCTGTTGTTCGCACGCTATTATCTGGGGCGGAGCGACTTTCCGATGCTCGACGACGGGCACGCGGTGCCGTCGGGATGGGTGGATGCGATCAAGGCGGTGGGCGATCGGCTGACAATACCCATTCGCTGGCAGCGCGGCGACCTGCTGCTGCTCGATAACAGCCGGTTTCTACACGGCCGCAACGCCATCTCTGACCCGCACGAACGTTTGATCGCATCCTATTTCGGCTATCTGCGCGAGGCGCCGACGAATGCGGAGGAACCGGCGGATCCTGTTTGGCGGCGTAGGCCGATGTTCCGGCCCCCGCAGCCGCCCGCACGGCAAGGATTAGGATCGGCCGCCAAGACGATGTAGAAGCCGGAGCATGGGATCGGAAACAGCCAACGACGTGCCGCAGCCGGAGCCGCCACGCGGCGGGGACCTCGTCAGGCGCCATCGATTATCGACGCGGCTATGGCACTGGGTCAACGCCTTCACCGTGTTCGTGATGCTGATGAGCGGCCTGATGATCTTCAACGCGCATCCGCGGCTTTATTGGGGCGAATATGGTGCGAACAGCGACCAGCCCTGGCTCCAGATCGGCGCGACCGGGGGCGGGCGGGGCATCGTCAATCTCGCGGGTCATAAGATTATCACCACGGGCGTGCTCGGCGTGTGGAAGGACAGCCATGGCGTCGAACGGCGCAAGGCCTTCCCCTATTGGGCCACCATCCCGTCGAGCTACAGCCTGGCCGATGCCCGCATCTGGCATTTCTTTTTCGCCTGGGTGCTGGTGATTGGCGGGCTGGGTTATTGGTTGGTTAGTTTTTATAATCGACATGTGCAGCGCGACCTTCTGCCGACGCGCGACGAGATCGCGCCGCGGCATATCTGGCAGGATATCCGCAATCACGCGCGTCTGCGCTTTCCCACCGGGATCGCAGCAACGCGCTATAACATATTACAGAAGATGGCGTATCTCTCCGTCCTATTCGGCCTGTTGCCGCTGATGGTGCTGACCGGCCTGACGATGTCGCCGGGCATCAACGCCGCATGGCCATGGCTGCTCGACGTCTTCGGCGGTCGCCAATCGGCGCGTTTGATCCACTTCCTGTGCGCGTTCGGGCTATTGTTGTTCATCGTCGTCCATCTGGTGATGGTCGTGCTGGCGGGTCCGTTCAACGAGGTGCGCTCGATGATCACCGGCCGCTATCGCCTGCCGAAGGAGCGTGGCGAATGAAGATCACAAGGCGGGGCCTGATCGGATCGCTCGGCGCCGGGGCCGGCGGGTTGCTTTTGTCGGGTTGTGACAAGATCAACGCCAATCCCGGCGTCCGCTCTTTGCTGCAGAGCGCGGAGGGGTTGACGATGCGCGCGCAGCGGATCGTGACCAATCGTAGCGCGATGGCGCGTGAATTCAGCGCGGCGGATCTGTCGCCGGTCTTCCGCGCCAATGGCACGCGCCAGCCGATCGGATCGGACTATGCCGCGCACAGCGCCGCGGGTTTCGCCGACTGGAAGCTCGCGATCGACGGCGCGGTCAGCCGTCCGCAAAGCTTTTCGCTCGCGCAGCTCCGCGCGATGCCCCGCCGCACCCAGATCACCCGCCACGATTGCGTCGAGGGCTGGAGCGCGATCGGCAAATGGACCGGCGTTCCGCTCAAGCTGCTCCTCGATGCCGCCGGGCTGCGCACCAGCGCCCGCTATTTGATCTTCCATTGCGCCGATCGCTACAGCCAGGCCGATTATTATGAGAGCATCGACCTGATCGACGCCTTCCACCCGCAGACGATCCTCGCCTGGGCGCTCAACGACGCGATCCTGCCCATTGCCAACGGCGCGCCGCTACGTCTCCGCGTCGAGCGTCAGCTTGGCTACAAGCATGCCAAATATGTTCAGCGGATAGAAGCGGTCGAAAGTCTAGCGGGGCAGGGGCTGGGCAAAGGCGGCTATTGGGAAGATTACCACGATTATGAATGGTATGCGGGAATCTAGCTTCCCGCCCGCGCCGCGAGGATCTTCGCGAGCGGATTGGGCTGCGGTTCCGCGACCTTGATCAGTCTGTTCTGATCGCGATGCGCGAAGAGCTCGGTCTTGCCGCGCACCATCAGCATCGTGTCGGTGGTGTAGCTCCATGATCCATCGGCGTGAAATTCGATCTCGATCCGGTAGCTGTCCGTGCGGAAGGCATATTCCAGGAAGCTGGTCGAGCAGATGCCATATTCGGTCTGGCCGCGCTCCGCCGTCAGCACCAGCTTTTCCGCATCCGCCGCAGCCTGGCCCGATGCGATGGCGACTTGCCCGCGCGGGATGGCGATCGATTGCAGCACCAGACCTGTTGCCGGCTCCCACAGCCAGTAACCGACCTGATCGTGGAAGGTGATATCCTCTTCCTCAGTGGTGATGTGGATATGGTAGCGCAGGCCATAGAAGAGCTGCGGGCCATTGGCCTGCGGGTCGATCGGATCGAAGGTGATCCGCTCGATATAGGCGCGGCGTTCGGGGCCGTCCGCCTTGGGACTGAGATCGACACCCGTATTGTCCGCTTCCCAGGTTCCGGCGAGCCGGCGCAGCGGGCCGAGGTTGGACAGCGTGTCGGGATCGACGTCGCTCGGCTCGGTGAAGATATCATCTGCGAAAATCGGCATGCCGAGGTTACTCCGGTTCGGGCAGATTCTTCCACTCGGTGGGTGAATCGAGATAGGCTTCGAGTTCGCGCCAGTGCCGGTCCCAGCCGGGGCCGCGACGGGCGAGTGGTACTTCCTGCTCGACGCGAATGCGGGCTCGCGTCACGGCATTGGCGGGCTGCGCCTGAAGGCGGGTGACGATATCGTTCACGCCCTCAACGACGGGCGGGCCCGGATGCGCGCCGGGATCGCTGATGGCATCCTGAGCGACGATCGGTTTCATATCTGTCGCGTATCGAAGTGACGCGCGGCGCGCAAATGGATTAGCAGCGATGCTGCCACCTTTGTGTTTTTGGCTGTTTCAGGCCGTCTCGCGCCGTATGGATTTCCGACTGTCGATAAAGCTGAACAGGCCGACCCCGCCGATCACGAACAGCGTGCCTATCGCCTCGGGCATCCCGAACGGCTCGCCCAGAATGACAATCGCGAGCACGATCGTTACCACGGGGCTGAGTGTGGAGACGATCGCCGTGCCCTGTGCCCCGATCCGCGCGGTTCCTGCGGACATCATGAAACTGGGCACGATCGTGGCGAACACGGCCAATGCCAGGATCAGATTCCATGCCGGAACGGGCAGGACGGGCACCGCGATCGGCTGGGTCACGGCAAAATGGAGCAGCACCGCAACGCCAGCGCCGCTCATCGCAATGGCGGTAAACAGCGATGGCCCGCATTTGACGATCATCTCGCGTGCGTAGAGCTGGTAGAGCGCGAACGTCACGGCAGCAGCAGCGACCAGCGCCGCCCCGGTCAGCATCGCGTGGCTAAGCCGCGTCGGATCACTGGCGAACATGATGAACAGCCCGGCATAGCTTAGCCCCGCACCTCCCAGCGCATGGGCGCGCATGGGGTGCTTGAGCAGCAGCCGGCCGAACAGGATGACGAGAAAGGGATAGGTAAACAGGATCAGTCGCTCGGTCTGCGCCTCAAGCGTGACCAGGCCTGCGAAATCGAGCCAGGAGGAGACGTAATAGCCAAGTATGCCGACCAGCGCGGTGATGGCGATCATCCGCCGGTCCGGGCGCGCGGACGGGGACATACGCCGCCATTCGACCACACCAACGCCGATGAACACGGGCATCGAAAACAACATGCGAAGCGCGAGCAAGGTCGTCGTGTCGATCGGGTAGACGTAGATCAGCTTGATCAGCACGCCCTTGATCGCGAACAGCATCGCGCCGATCGAGGATAAGGCGAAGCCGATCAATCGCCATCGCGCGGTCTGTGCTTGTGTCATGGGCAAGAAAAGCCTTTCTCCTCTCCCCACCGGGGAGAGGAGCTATCGAGTGCGGATCGGGGCGTGTTCAGCCCGCCGCTTGCGCGTCGAGCGGCGCCTTGCCGCGCTTCACCATCATCTTGTTGAGCGCGTTCACATAGGCGCGCGCCGAGGCGACCATCGTGTCGTGATGCGCACCACGGCCGCGCGTCGTGCGGCCGTTTTCCGAGAGCAGTACCGAAACTTCGGCCTGCGCGTCGGTGCCGCCGGTAACGGCATGCACCTCATACCGCTCCATGATCGAGCTATCGTGCGGCACGATCATCCGGATCGCGTTGAACAGGGCGTCGACCGGGCCATTGCCTTTGCTCGTCACCGTCGTGTCGGTGCCGTCGATCTCAAGGGTCAGGATGGCGCGTTGCGGTCCGTTCGAGCCGCAGTAGATCTCGACCTCCTTGACCTGAATCGCGTCATGGCCGCGTAGGACCTCGTCATCGACGAGCGCGACAATATCCTCGTCGAAGACCGCCTTCTTGGCATCGGCGAGGTCCTTGAACCGAGCAAAGGCGTCCTGAAAAGCGTTGTCACCCAGCGTGTAACCGAGCTGTTCGAGCTTCTGGCGAAATGCCGCACGCCCCGAATGCTTGCCCATCACCAAGCTCGAATGCGTCAGGCCGACGCTTTCCGGGGTCATGATCTCGTAAGTCGAGCTGTCCTTGATCATCCCGTCCTGATGAATGCCGCTTTCATGCGCGAAGGCGTTGGCGCCAACGATCGCCTTGTTCGGCTGTACCTGGAAACCGGTAATGCCCGAGATCAAACGGCTAGAACGGGTGATCTCGGTCGAGACGATGTTGCTGCGCACCGGCATGACGTCGTGACGCACCTTCAGCGCCATCGCGATCTCCTCGATCGCGGCGTTGCCAGCGCGTTCGCCGATGCCGTTGATGGTCGATTCGACCTGCCTTGCACCCGCCATCACGGCCGCCAGCGAATTGGCGACGGCGAGGCCGAGATCATTATGGCAATGTGTCGAGAACACCGCGAGATCGGCATTCGGCACGCGATTGATCATGTCGCGAAACATCGCGCCATAGGTTTCGGGCGTCGCATAGCCGACCGTATCGGGCAGGTTGATCGTCCGCGCCCCCGCCGCAATCGCGATTTCGATCGCCCGCGCGAGAAAATCGGGGTCCGAACGTGTCGCATCCTCACCCGACCATTCGACATCGGGGCAGATGTTGCGTGCATGCCGCACAGTGCGGTCGATCGCCTCCAGCACTTCGTCGGGGCTCTTGCTGAGCTTGACCCGCATGTGGAGCGGCGATGTCGCGATGAAAGTATGGATACGCGGCTTCGCCGCATGACGCACCGCCTCCCATGCGCGATCGATGTCGGCAGCGGCGGCGCGCGCCAGACTGGCGACGGTCGCTGTCTTGCACTGGCGCGCCACTTCGGAAACGGCTTCGAAATCGCCGAGGGAGGCGATGGCGAAGCCCGCCTCGATGATGTCGACGCCCATCGTCTCGAGCTGAGCCGCAACCTGCAGCTTTTCCTCGAGGTTCATCGAACAGCCCGGGGACTGTTCGCCGTCGCGTAAGGTGGTGTCGAAGATCAAAATTGTGTCGGTCACGGGGCCTGCTCCTGATGCAGGGTTGTTCATAATGGGCGATTTTTACCCCTTAGACGCCGTGGCTTGCAGGACCATCTGTGGGTCCCAAGCGAAATCGCGCGCCTAAGGGCGCGTTAGTCGAAGCAGGAGAAGGGCGCGATGCTGCGTCATTTCGATGCGCTGATACACATAAGCCGGGGCTCAAGTCCAGCGTGATCGGATCGTGCGGACGGCAAAAGAGCGGCGGATCGTCTGATCCGCCGCCCCGATTAGCCAGCCTGTAGCCGTAGCAGGCTAGTTTAGCTGGCCTTCATGTTGTTGGTGACGTTGTTGAACGTCGTCTTCAGCTGGTTGCCCAGGCTCGTCATCGCGGTAATTGCGGCGACGGCGATCAACGCAGCAATCAGGCCATATTCGATAGCCGTGGCGCCCTTGTTGTTCTTCAGCAGCTTTGCAACGAACTTCATAATCTCTACTCCGCTTTCCCAGATACGGGTGTTTCCGGCCCGGCTGGCCAAATCAAACCGTGGGCCAACACTCGCTGTCTATGCTTGGAACCCCTTTTAAATCGTTAAAGCGCGGGACGAATTTTGTCATAGTATCAGACGCTGGAAACGCGGTTCGCCACATAATTCCATTTTCCGATCGTGGCGTCGGCCAGATTATTCAGCGCCACCAGCATCGCCAGCACCACCAGACCCAGGATCAGGCCATATTCCACTGCCGTCGCCCCACCCTGATCGCGGATAATGGATGTCAGGCCGGGTCGGCGCAATGCTTCGGGCATGGTAGGTCCTTCGCGAGAATCATCTCCGGCACATTAATTTGCTATCCGCCAGGACTTAAAAAATGCTGAACTCCTGCCCGAAATGAGCGCAATCCAACCCCTTATCGTCGTTGCTGCGGCCCTGATCGACGGCGACGGCAGGGTCCTCGTCCAGCAACGCCCGTTGGGCAAGGCGATGGCGGGGCTCTGGGAGTTTCCGGGCGGCAAGGTCGAGCCCGGCGAATTGCCAGAAGCGGCATTGATCCGGGAACTGCGCGAGGAACTGGGGATAGAAACGCAGAGCGCCTGCCTCGCGCCGGCCTGCTTTGCGAGCGAGCCGCTGGGCGATCGGCATATGATCCTGCTGCTCTATGTGTGCCGAAAATGGCGCGGCATTCCGCAGGCGCTCGAGGCGCCGGCGATCCGGTGGGTCAGGACGGTCGAACTTCACGGGCTGGACATGCCGCCGGCCGATGGCCCGCTGATCGGCCTGCTCGAAGCGCTGATCTAGCCGGGGCCGAGGCCGGCGACGCGAATCGCCGGCCGACCGCGATACTATTAACTATTTGGCTGCAGGTTTCATGAACGCGACGCTGATCGTCAGCGGCACAGCATCCGGCACCAGCGGAATGCCGTAGCTCACGTCATAATCGCTGCGATTGATCGTTGTCGTCGCCTCGAAGCCGACCTGCTCGCTGCTTTCTTTCGACATCGGATTGAACATTGCGCCTGCGCCGACGAACGCGGCCTTGAGCACGACCGGCTTGGTGACGCCCTTGATCGTCAGATTGCCGCTGACCACGGCCGTGGTGCCGGTCACTTTAACCGAGGTCGATTCGAAATGGGCGGTGGGGAATTTGGCGGCGTCGAAAAAGTCGGGGCTCTTCAGATGCTCGTTGAGCTTGGCGCTCGTCGTCGCCACGCTCGCGATCGGGATATCGATCACCACCTTGGCCTTGTCGGGCGCTTTGGGATCGAGCGATAGCGTGCCGCTGACATCGCCGAAGATGCCGCGATAAAGGCTGAAGCCCATATGATTGACCGTGAAGCCGACCTGCGTGTGGCCCGGGTCGGCCTTGTATTCGCCCGCTGTGACGCGCTTGGCGTCGGGCGCGCCGGGCGGTGCTTTGGGCATCTGCGCGATGGCGGGAAGGGTGGCGACCGCAACCGCGATCGCGGTCAGGCTGAGGGTCATGCGCTTCATGCATCGTCTCCAAACGAAAAGGAACGCCATGGCTAGGCCATGACGCTCCTTTTCTAAACCCTGAAAGACCGAAACGATCCGTTTCGGATCAGGGGCGGTCGAAGTCGATCAGTTCTTGCTCTTGTCGACCAGCTGATTGGCGCCGATCCAGGGCATCATCGCGCGCAGCTCGCTGCCGACCTTTTCTATCGGATGCGCGGCGGCCTGCTTGCGGCTCGCCTTGAGCTCGGGCTGACCGGCGCGGTTGTCGAGGATGAAGTTCTTGACGAAGCGGCCCTGCTGAATGTCCTCCAGCACGCGCTTCATTTCGGCCTTGGTCTCCGACGTGATGATCCGCGGGCCGGTGGTGATGTCGCCATATTCGGCGGTGTTCGAGATCGAATAGCGCATGTTGGCGATGCCGCCTTCATACATCAGGTCGACGATCAGCTTCACTTCGTGAAGACACTCGAAATAGGCCATCTCCGGCGCATAGCCGGCTTCCGTCAGCGTCTCGAACCCGGCCTGGATCAGGTGGGTCAGGCCGCCGCAGAGCACGGCCTGCTCGCCGAACAGATCGGTTTCGCACTCTTCCTTGAAGGTCGTCTCGATCACGCCCGAACGGCCGCCGCCAACTGCGGATGCATAGGACAAAGCGACGTCGTGCGCGTTGCCGCTGGCATCCTGCGCGATCGCGATCAGGCAGGGGACGCCGCCGCCGCGCTGATATTCGGAACGTACGGTGTGGCCCGGCCCCTTCGGCGCGATCATGAACACGTCGAGATCGGCGCGCGGCTCGATCAGGCCGAAATGGACATTGAGGCCATGGGCGAAGGCGAGGGCGGCGCCCTGCTTCATATTGTCCTTGAGATCGCTGTTGTAGATCGCGGCCTGATGCTCGTCGGGCGCGAGGATCATGATGATGTCGGCCCACTTGGCGGCTTCGACATTGGTCAGCACCTTGAAGCCGGCGCCTTCGGCCTTTTTCGCGGTCGCCGAACCAGCGCCGAGCGCGATAGCGACTTCGGCAACACCCGAATCGCGCAGATTTTGCGCATGGGCATGGCCCTGGCTGCCATAGCCAACGATGGCGACCTTCTTGGTCTTGATGAGGCCGATGTCGGCATCACGATCATAATAGACGCGCATTGCTATTCCCCGTCATTTCGCCGCGCGATCCGCCGCGCGCCTTATGGTTGAAATCTTCGGGCGCGCCGTAGCGGGCGTTAGCCGCCGCGTCGACCCTTGCTATCGCTGTACTTACAGCGCTTCCTTGCCGCGGCTGATCGCCGCCACGCCGGTGCGCGCGACCTCGACCAGGCCGACCTCCCGCATCAGCTCCAGAAACTTGTCGATCTTGTCGGTGCCGCCGGTCACTTCGAACACGAAGCTCGAGATCGTCGAATCGACCACCCGCGCGCGGTAGACCTCCGCCAGGCGGAGCGCCTCGATGCGGTGATCGCCGGTACCGGCCACTTTCACCAGCGCCAGCTCGCGTTCGACATGCGGGCCGAGCACCGTGAGGTCGGTCACGCGATGGACGGGCACCATACGATCGAGTTGCGCAACGATCTGTTCGATCACCTCGGGGGTGGCCGTGGTGACGATGGTGATCCGGCTGATCGTTTCGTCTTCGGTAATGTCGGCGACTGTCAGGCTCTCGATATTATAGCCACGCGCCGAGAACAGGCCGGCGATCCGTGCGAGAATGCCGGATTCGTTGTCCACGGTCACGGAGAGCGTGTGCCGCTCGGTCGCTTGTTGCTTGATGTGCATGTCTCTTACTCTGATGGAGGGCAGGGTGTGATCGAGCGGATCCGCTCAGACCAGCGCCTTGGCTTCGTCATCCATCTCGCCGACGACGTCGTCGGCTTCGAGGATCATATCGGTATGTGCCGCGCCCGACGGGATCATCGGGAAGCAGTTGGCGAGTTTGGCTACGCGGCAATCGACCATGGCGGGCCCGTCATAGGCGATCATCTCGGCAATGCCGCCATCGAGATCGTCGACCTTGTCGATACGAAGACCCTTCCAGCCATAGGCTTCCGCCAACTTAACAAAATCTGGGAGAGCATCGCTGTAAGACTCTGAATAACGGCCAGCATATGTGAGATCCTGCCACTGGCGGACCATCCCCATATATTCGTTGTTGAGGATGAAGATCTTCACCGGAAGCCGGTACTGCGTGGCCGTACCGAGTTCCTGGATATTCATCTGGATCGATGCCTCGCCGGCGATATCGATCACCAGCGCCTTGGGGTTGCCGATTTGCGCGCCGATCGCGGCGGGCAGGCCATAGCCCATCGTGCCGAGCCCGCCCGAGGTCAGCCATTTGTTCGGCCCTTCGAAGTCGAAATGCTGGGCGGCCCACATCTGATGCTGGCCAACCTCGGTTGTGATGATCGGCTTCTTGTGATGCGTCGCTTCCCACAGCCGCCGGATGGCGTGCTGTGGCATGATCTCCTTGGTCGAAGCCGCAAACTTCAGGCTTTTCTTCGCGCGCCATTCGTCGATCTGGGCGAACCAGGGCTTCATATCCTGCGGCTGATGCGCACGGCCCTTCCACAGCTTGACCATGTCTTCCATCGCTCGGCCGACATCGCCGAGGATCGGCAGATCCACGCGCACTGTCTTGTTGTGCGATGAACGGTCGATATCGACGTGGATCTTCTTCGAATGGGGCGAGAAGGCATCGAGCCGCCCCGTCACCCGATCGTCGAATCGCGCGCCGAGGCAGACGATGAGATCGGCGCGGTTCATCGCCATATTGGCTTCATAGGTGCCGTGCATGCCGAGCATACCGAGCCACTGCGGCCCCGACGCCGGATAGGCGCCGAGCCCCATCAGGGTCGACGTCACCGGCGCGCCTGTGATCCGCGCCAGTTCGCGCAGCATCTGACTCGCGCCTGGACCCGAATTGATGATGCCGCCGCCGGTATAAAGGATTGGCCGCTCGGCGGCGGCCATCATCTCCACCGCAGCGTCGATCAGCGCGGTGTCGGCCTTCACCTGCGGACGATAGCCCTTGTGCGGCAATTCCTGGATCGAAGGCTTGCGATAGGGCGCGGTCGCAACCTGCACGTCCTTCGGCAGATCGACCACGACGGGGCCCGGCCGCCCCGAGGTCGCGATATGAAACGCCTCATGGATCACGTCGCCGAGCTTCGCCGGGTCCTTCACCAGGTAATTATGCTTGGTGCAGTGGCGGGTGATGCCGATCGTGTCGCATTCCTGGAACGCATCGGAGCCGATCAGCGGCGTGCCGACCTGTCCGGTGATCACCACCATCGGGATCGAATCCATCAGCGCGTCGGCAATGCCGGTCACCGCGTTGGTCGCGCCGGGCCCGGATGTCACCAGCACTACGCCGCATTTGCCCGTCGAACGCGCATAGCCCTCGGCCGCGTGCACTGCGCCGCCTTCCTGGCGGACGAGGATGTGGCGGATGCGCTTCTGCTTGAACAGCGCATCGTAGATGGGGAGGACGGCGCCGCCGGGGTATCCGAACACGACCTCGACACCCAGGTCGCACAGCGACTGGATCAATATGTCAGCTCCGGTGATCTCGGCAGTCATCACGTCATTCCTCAAACAATTACGGCACCTGCCTCGCGGAGGGCGGTGAGCGGGTTGCCCTAGTGATAATAAACTAAGCTGTCAACGCCTCTTTGCGTAATTTAATTACTAAATTATCCATCTCAACGTCATTCAATTGCGTGGTTATGCGCGGCCACTCAGCGGGAAGCTGATGCGCAAACCACGTGTACTGACGCTTGGCATATTGTCGCGTCGCTGCCTGTCCCTTGCTGACCATCATATCATGATCGAACTCGCCATCACGCCAGGCCATGATGTCGCGCACGCCGATCGCTCGCATCGCCGGGAGTTCGGGGTCGAGGCGGCGAACGCGCAGAGCCAGCACTTCGTCGATCGCACCTTCCTCGAGCATAGCCTCGAAACGACCGTTGATCCGCTCGTAAAGCCAGTCGCGCGGCGGCAATAATATCACCGGGAGTATTCTGATATGATCTAAAATTCCACCGACAAGCTGCTCTCTCCAAACGAGAATAGACGTCCCCGTGGATCGCGTTACCTCCAGCGCACGGGCGACGCGCGTCGTATCGCTCGGACGCAATAGCGCCGCCATCGCTGGATCCTCCCGCAGCAGTGCGCGATAGGCCGCACCGACCTGCATAGCGCGAACCGTAGCTCGAATCTCGGGCTCGATATCCGGAATCGGCGCGATACCGAACAACAAGGTACGCAGGTAAAGGCCGGTACCGCCCACAAGGATCGGCAATTTCCCGGCGGCGTGCGCGGTTTCGATCTCGGCTTTCGCGTCCTCCGCCCACTCGGCCGCCGAGCACGCGACGGCCGCGTCGCGATAGCCGAACAGGCGATGCGGCACTTGTGCCATTTCTTCATCGGTCGGCCGGGCGGAGAGGACCCGGAGATCGGCGTAGACCTGACTGGCATCCGCGTTGATCACGACGCCATCGGCCGCTTCGGCGAGACGAATGGCCAATGCGGACTTGCCGCTTGCGGTCGGCCCCGCAATAAGCGCGACCACTTTCTTTGCCGCTGCGGCGGCTTCATGGGGGACGGATGTGTTCATCGCGACGCTGATAGCATCGGAAACGCTGAGCGGCGGCGATATTTTGGACGCTGCAAAACGCATCGGCCAGATCGGGGCTCAGCCCAATGAGCCGGTCTGGCTCGACGAGGGCGTGGCGTGCGATCTGCCATTCTTCGGCGACAAGGACATGGCGGCTGCCGTGCGGCTGGCACTCGAGGGCGTGTTTCCCGGCGTCGACATAGTCGTTCAGCCTGAAGTCGGCCGTACCAGGCGGATGCTCGTCGCCGACATGGATTCGACGATGATCACGATCGAGTGCATCGACGAACTGGCCGATTATGCCGGGATCAAGCCACAGATCGCCGAAGTGACCGAGCGTGCGATGCGCGGTGAACTCGACTTTGAAGAGGCACTCGATGCGAGGGTTGCGCTGCTCAAGGGGCTTGATGCCGCGATGATAGACCGATGCCATGCCGAGCGGGTCGTCATCATGGGTGGAGCCCGCGAGCTTGTTCGCACGATGCGGGCGAACGGCGCCGATTGTTATCTAGTGTCAGGTGGCTTCACGGTCTTCGCGGATAGGGTTGCCAAGGAGATCGGCTTCACCCGCGCGCTTTCCAACACGCTCGATATTGCCGACGGCAAGCTGACGGGAACGGTAGGGCGCCCGATTGTCGGGGCTGCGACCAAGCGGGAGACGCTCTTGGCCGAAGCGGCGGCGCATGGCCTGTTGCCTGCCGAGTGCCTGGCCGTGGGCGATGGCGCGAACGATATCCCGATGATCGAAGCGGCCGGACTGGGCGTCGCTTTTCACGCCAAGCCCAGGACAGCGGCGGCGGCTGGCGCCCGGATCGATCATTGCGACCTGACTGCCCTGCTTTATGCGCAGGGCTATCGCCGCGCGGACTGGGTCTCTTAAGCCGGCCGGCTCATGTCGGCGGCAATCGCGCCCAACGCGAAGGCGATCGCGGCTTCCTGACGATCGAACGAGACCTTGACGCCGCCGGCGACCAGCCCGCTCACCGTTGCGTAAATCGAGCCCGCGTGGGGATGACGCAACTCGACAAGCGTTCCGATGGGCAGCGGCTCTGCCGTGTCGAGGCACGCTCCGCTGCCGGAGATATCGCGCAGCGCCACGCTGGTGGAGCGATTATCGACGAGCAGGGTGCAGACCTGCCGCCGCCGCCAGCGGCTCGCCATCGCCACATCCAAACGTTGCCACGCCGTCATAACCATACCCAAATTCTTGTTCCGCCGGCTTTTATGCCGCGAATTCACCAAGATAGGGTTAAGGCGCGACCAGGAAACATCCGCCGGCCGGCTATGGGACGACGGGGAAACATCCCACGCCCGTGGCCTTGACTGCGGTGCAGGCCTGATCGGCGGCGGCGCGGGACGCGAACGGCCCGGCCTGCAGGCGGGTGAGCGCACCCACAACGGTGTAGGTCGGGGTCAGCGCCTTCAGCCCGGCCTTGGCGGCCGTGCCGGCCCATGCGGTCTTGGCACCATCGGCACTGGAGAAAGCGCCCAGCTGGATTTTCCAGCCGCCCGCGGCGGGGGTGATGGCAGCCCGCTTGGGTTTGACGACAGCAGGCGTGACCGCCGCAACCTTCGCGGGCGCGGGCTTGGGAGCCGCCGCAGACTTTGCCGCAGGCGCCTTCCAGGGCTGGCTGCTCGGCGGCGGCGGTGCAGACGGCGGCACGCTGGTCTGCGTAACTGCGCCCGCGACACGCGGCTCCACGGCACTGCGCAAGGTCAACGGCGCATCCGTCCCTGCGGAATCACTCGCGCGCAGTTGCTGCGTCCGCTCCATTTCGCGCGCGAGAGACAAGCCGGCGACCTTCTGGGATTCGGGTATCAGCTGGTCCATCTGGATCAGGCTGTTCGACGCGGCGCCAATTCCCGATGCCTTGGCCCGCGTCATATAAGCATAAGCACGGGCCCAATCCTTCGGCAAGGAATCCCCGTTAAAATAAGCAGTTCCGACGACATATTGAGCCCGGGCCTCACCTGATTCGGCAGCTTTTTTGAGCCAGACCATCGCCTCGTCGCGCTTGCCGCGTTGAAACAACTGGAGGCCGAGCGCCGCCTGTGCCTGCTCATGACCGGCTGCGGCGGCCTTGCGATACCATTCGATCGCGGCATTGGCATCGGCGGGAACACCACGGCCGAGCAGATAGGCCTGGCCGAGATTGAATTGCGCATCGGGATCGCCGCCGCTCGCAGGGCCGCGCCATGCGGCCAGCGCGCGCGGGTAATCGCCGGCGACCCAGGCGTCGACGCCATCTTTCACGGTCGAAAAAGCAGGTGTCGTAGCGATCAATGCGGTGGCGAGGGCGCAACCTACGATGACGTTTTTCATTCCATATCCCTATGCCGCCGCCGTTATGACCCTGTGTTGATAGCGCTTTCGGTCGTCAGGTCGATAGGAATTCAGGCGCGGGGGCCATGTGGCGGCAATTGCTAACGGACGTCGTTAACGCATCTTTAGCAACGCGCGTGCCACGCGGTGGAAGAGAACGGGCGACAGCCGCCCGATACAGGGACATGCGTGATGCTGAACTGGTCGATACATAACTGGATGGGGTTGGCGCTTTCGGGCCTGATGCTCGCGACATTACCCGCATGCAGCGCGATGGCGCCGGTAGCATCCGCAGGCAATGCCGTGCCGAACCGCGCGAAGAAGGCAGCGTTGCTGACCACTTCGGCGCAGGCTGCGATCCAGCGGGCCGATGGCGCCGCCGCCGTGCGCGATGCCGAAGCCGCCGTCGCGCTTACCCCCGATCAGGCCAAAACCCGCGTCCTTCTGGGCCGCGCCTATCTGACCGCAGGCCGTTTCGAGTCTGCCAACAGCGCGTTCGGCGATGCGCTCACGCTCGATCCGACCATGGCGAGGATCGCCGTCACCCGCGCGCTGACGCAGATCGCGCTCGGCGACAAGGCGGCGGCGCTGGCCTCGCTCGAACAGGCCCGCGGGCAGGGGGATGAAGCCGAGATCGGCCTTGCCCTCGCGCTTGCCGGTGAGAAGGGGCAGGCCATCGCGCGGCTCGAAGCGGCTGCGCGTGCGCCCGGCGCCACCGCCCGCGCCCGGCAGAACCTCGCTCTCGCTTATGCGCTGCAAGGCCGCTGGGACGATGCGCAGGCGACAGCAGCCGTCGATCTGCCCGCCGAACAAATGGCGGGCCGGATGCAGCGCTGGTCGCAGCTCGCCCAACGCGGCAGCCAGCCGGCGGTGCAAGTCGCAATGCTGCTCGGCGTGCTGCCGACGGCCGATGCCGGCCAGCCCCAGACTCTCGCGCTTGCGAAACCCGCGGCAGCACCGGCGCCCGTCGAAATGGCGCTGGCCGAAGCCGTGCCTGTGCCCGCCGCGCCCGTAGCGGTAGAGGCAATACCCATGACGCCAGTGGTAGTCGCGCCGGCCGCGAACGTTGCAGCGCCCGTCGCCATAGTGGCCGATCCTTCCACCGAGCAGCTTGCCATGACTCCGGCCGCGCCCGACGAGCGCATCATCGCGGCACCACAAGTGCCGTTCGTGCTGGCGGCCGCCGCGAGCCCGAACGATGCGCCGAAGGCGCCGCTCATGATGCTTGCAACGGTGCCCGCAAAGCCCACGCCGCGCCCGATCATCCCGGTCGTTCAGCGGCCGGCGGTGATACGCCTGGCCGGCAAGTTCGTCGTCCAGCTCGGCGCCTTCTCCTCGGCGCATCGCACCGAAGCCGCTTGGACCCGCATCAACGGCAAGGCCCGCTACCTGTCGAACTTCACGCCCGTCGGTTCGGGCTTCCGCCAGGGTAAGGCAACCCTCTACCGTCTGTCGATCAGCGGCCTCGATACCCGCGCCCAGGCCGACCGCCTGTGCCGCCGGATCAAGGCCAGCGGCGGCGTCTGCTTCGTGCGGGGTCAAGCCAATGATCGGCCGATGCGCTGGACGACACGCGGCCGCGACGGCGAGGCCGCCTAACTGACCGGCACGCCGCCCTTGATGGTCCGCAAAACCCGCCCCTGAACAGGCAGCCCATCGAACGGCGTGTTGCCGGCGCTACCCGCCATCCGGTCGGAATCGATCTTCCAGGGCTTGTCGGGATCGAACAGGATCAGATCGGCCTCGGCTCCCATGCTGAGAGTACCTCCCGATATCCCCAGCAGCCGGGCAGGCTCGGTCGATAGCAAGGCGATCAGCGCGGGCAGGGTGAGCAGCCCGTCACGCACCAGGGTCAGCGAGAGCGTCAGCAAGGTCTCCGCGCCGGACATGCCATCCTCGGCATCGGCGAAGGGGAGCCGCTTGGCCTCGGGGCCCTTGGGATCATGGCTCGAACAGATCACATCGATCGTGCCGTCGGCAATTGCGGCGAGCGCGGCCTTGCGGTCGTCGGCGTCGCGCAACGGCGGCGAGAGGCGGGCGAAGGTGCGGAAGCCGCTCATCTCGATATCGGACAGCAGCAGATGTGCCGGGCTGATCCCGCAGGTAACGGCGACGCCGCGCTTCTTGGCGGCGCGGACGAGATCGAAGGCGGCAGCGGTGGTGAGCTGACGGAAATGAAGCCGGGCGCCGTTCGCTTCGGCGAGCATGATGTCGCGGGCGACCGCCATCGCCTCTGCAATCGCGGGCGCTGCTGCCAGCCCTAGCCGAGTGGCCGTCTCGCCCTCGGTGGCGGTGGCGCCAGCGGTTAGGCCGCCGTCTTCAGCATGGGCGATCACGAGCATATCGAGCGCGCGGGCATAGCCCAGCAGCCGGTGCATCACGCCCGAATCGGCGATCCAGCTACGGCCGGTCGCGACCGCGCAGGCGCCGGCCGCTTTCATCAGCCCTATCTCGGCAAGCTCGGTACCGCCCAGCGCCTTGGTGGCGGCGGCGATCGGGTGGATCCAGACATCGGGTTTGCCGGCGGCCGCGGCCCATTGGACCATTGCGGCATGATCGAGCACGGGCGCCTGATCGGGCATCAGCGCGGCGCGGGTGATCCCGCCCGCCGCGAAGGCCGGCATATCGACCCTGAAGCAACCGAGATCGACGAGGCCGGGGGCGATATGCGCGCCCTTCGCGTCGATCGTTTCGACGATCGCGGGGATTTCGAACTTGCCGACGGCGGCGATGTGGCGGTCGCGGATCAGGACGCCGCCGGTGGTGATCGTGCCCGCGACCGGATCGACGATGCGTCCGTTGAGAATGGCGAGGTTGCCGCTGCTCATGTCGCCCAGCCTTCCACGCCACGCTTGCGGCGCGTGAGCACGTCGAGGCAGGCCATGCGGACGGCGACGCCCATCTCGACCTGTTCGGTGATCGCCGAACGGGTCGGGTGATCGGCCACGCTGCTCGTGATCTCGACGCCGCGGTTCATCGGCCCGGGGTGCATCACCAGTGCATCGGGAGCGGCGCGTTCGAGCCGTTCGGGGGTGAGACCGTAGAGCGCATGATATTCGCGCGGCGAGGGGAGGTAGGCCCCGTCCATCCGCTCATTCTGTAGCCGAAGCATCATCACGACATCGGCGCCATCGAGCCCCGCGTTGAAATCGGTGAACGGGATCACGCCCATCCGCTCGATCGCAGCCGGCATCAAGGTCGGCGGGGCGACGACGCGGACCTCGGCGCCGAGTGCGGTCAGCGCCAGGATGTTCGAACGGGCGACGCGGCTGTGGAGGACATCGCCGCAGATCGCGACGATCAATCCCTCGATCCTGCCCTTGCGGCGGCGGATGGTGAGCGTATCGAGCAGGGCCTGGGTCGGATGCTCATGGCGGCCGTCGCCGGCGTTGAGCACCGGGCAATCGACCTTGTCGGCAATCAACTGCACCGCACCCGACGATTGGTGGCGGATCACGATCATGTCGGCGCGCATCGCGTTGAGCGTCATCGCCGTATCGATCAGCGTTTCGCCCTTCTTCACGCTCGACTGGCCGGCGTGCATGTTGACGACATCGGCCCCAAGCCGCTTGCCCGCGATCTCGAAGGAGAGGAGCGTGCGGGTGCTGTTCTCGAAGAAGGCGTTGATCAGGGTGAGGCCCGAGAGGCGGTCGTCATGCTTGCTGGTGGCGCGGTTGAGCGCGATCCATTGTTCGGCTTCGTCGAGGAGGAACAGGATTTCGTGCGGCTGAAGCCCGTAGATGCCAGTCAGGTGGCGATGCGGGAATGGCGCAGACATTAAAGCGGTGCCTTACGGCGGGCTGCGGGCGGGATCAAGGGGCCGCTTGAGCAAAGCTTCATGCGAGCGTGAGACAGAGTTCGGCCTCGATGATCGAGCATGCGGCCGAGCTCGCTGGGCTGGGTAGCCAAGAAGGTGCCGCCGCCCGCATCTGCGACGGCCTTTAGCTGCGCGCGATCGGCGGTGCCGAGATCGAAGCCGATGATGTTCGCGGCAAAGCTCCGCTGAAGGAGCGGCGAAGACGCATGGCGTCGCCCGGCCGTTCTGGGATTTCGAAACGATGTGCGCCGATCTTGTAGCGACTTCGTCGTCGTGGCGGCTGGCCGGCAATCATCGGCGCATCATCGCCATCATGCCGGCGCGGCGCTCATCGGGTGTGAGAATGCCGTCATGATCGGCGTCGAGCTTTGCGAAGCGCGCGGTTTCGGCGGCCTCGGCTTCGGCGGCGGTGGCTTTGCCGTCGCCATTGGTGTCGATCATCTGGAACATCATATCAACACGCTCCGGCGGCGGCGTGTCGCCCATGCGGGCGGCGATCTGGGCCGTCAGCTCTTCCTTCGTGACGGCACCGTCATTGTTGGCGTCCATCGCGGCGAATCGCGCCTGCTGTGCGGATTTATATTGTTCGAGCGTCATCGGACCCTGCGGTCCGCGCTGCGCCATGGCGGGGGTGCAGACCGCGGCGAGGATGGCGGCGGCTAAGAAAGTGGCTTTGGTCACTATAATCTCTCCATATCTCTGGAAGCGGTCGCCGGCCCTCTGACACAGCGACGATGCCGGCGTATTTCGGCTTTGACGCAAACAAGATTTTTGTGGGCTGTCCCGCAGATCCGAACACTGATGTCAGGTTGACAGCGGCTCCGCTCCGTTGCTGTATGACGGCATGGGGATCGCGATCACCCCATGAGGCGAAAGGCTGAAGTATCGCGTCCCGAAAATTGAGGACGCTTCATGCCCGCAATCAATGCCATTACCCCTGACAAACTTGCCCGGCTCATCGGGACGCCGACCGCACCCGCGATCATCGATGTCCGCACCGCAGACGATTTCACGGCAGATCCGCGCACGATACCGGGCGCGCTGCGCCGCGATTATGGGACGGTCGCCGACTGGGCCGCCGAGCTGACTGGCCGCAAGGTGGTGGTCGCGTGTCAGCGGGGACATAAGCTGAGCGAGGGCGTCGCGGCCTGGTTACGGCATGAAGGCATCGAGGCGGAGATCGTCCACGGGGGCGTTGCGCGCTGGGCCGAGGCGGGCTTGCCGATGATCCCTGCCGCCATGCTGCCACGGCGCGATGCGCAGGGCAGGACGGTGTGGGTGACGCGCGCAAGGCCAAAGGTGGACAGGATCGCCTGCCCCTGGCTGATCCGCCGCTTCGTCGATCCGGCTGCGGTGTTTCTCTATGTTTCGCCCGCCGAAGTCGTCGGGGTGGCCGAGCGGTTCGGGGCTGCGGCGTTCGATGTCGAGGAGGATGGCGTCGTCTGGAGCCATGATGGCGATCGCTGCACGTTCGACGTGATGGTCGAGCGCTTCGGCCTGTCTGCAATTCCCGCGCTGGCGCATCTGGCGCTGATCGTGCGCGGCGCGGATACCGCGCGGCCCGATATCGTGCCCGAAGCGGCGGGGCTGGTTGCGCTCTCGCTGGGGCTGTCGCGGATGTATTCGGACGATCTCGAGCAGCTTGAAGCGGGGATGCTGATCTATGACGCGCTCTACCGCTGGTGTCGTGACGCGACCGGCGAGACGCATGACTGGATATCGCACCAGCCCAAGGCGGCACGCGGAAAGGCTTCGGCGTGAACGACGCCACGATAGAGGCCGGCGTGCCGCTCGCGCGGCCTGGCGCCGTGTCGCTGGGCGAGGCGTTCTGGGTCTGGCTGCGGATTGCGGCGCTGTCGTTCGGCGGCCCGGCGGGGCAGATCGCGGTGATGCACCGCATTCTCGTCGAGGAGAAACGCTGGATCGGCGAGCATAGATTCCTGCACGCGCTCAACTATTGCATGTTGCTGCCCGGCCCGGAGGCGCAACAGCTTGCGACCTATATCGGCTGGCTGATGCACCGCACGCGCGGCGGCATCGTCGCGGGCGGGCTGTTCGTGCTGCCGGGGGCGGCGTCCATCATGGCGCTGAGCTGGATCTATGCGCTGTATGGGCGGGTCGGCCTGGTCACCGGGCTGTTCTTCGGGTTGAAATGCGCGGTGCTGGCAATCGTGCTTCAGGCCGTCGTTCGGGTCGGTGGCCGCGCGCTCAAAAATCCGGTGATGCGGGCGATGGCGGCGACGGCGTTCGTTCTGATCTTCTTTCTGGGCGTTCCCTTTCCCGTCATCGTGCTGGGCGCCGGGCTGATCGGTTATGTCGGTGGCCGAGCGGGGCTATCGGCCTTTCAGGTCGGCGGCGGGCATGGCGCGGGCAAGGGGCCGATCGTGAACGACGCCGATACGCTGCTCGGCGAGGAGCTGCCTGCGCATGCCAGCCCGACGATCGGGCAATCGTTGCGTCAGGCGATCATCTGGCTGCTGCTGTGGCTGGTGCCGGTCGCGGCGCTGATGCTGCTGGCGGGGCAGGCCAGCGTGTTCACGCAGATCGCGGCCTTCTTTTCGTCGATGGCGGTGGTGACCTTCGGCGGCGCCTATGCGGTGCTCGCCTATGTCGCGCAACAGGCGGTCGAACACTATCACTGGCTCGCGCCCCGAGAGATGCTCGACGGGCTCGGCATGGCGGAGACGACCCCCGGGCCGCTGATCATGGTGTTGCAGTTTGTCGGTTTCATGGGGGCGTATCGCCATCCCGGAATGCTCTCTCCGCTGATTGCCGGCACGCTGGGCGGGCTGCTGGCGACCTGGGTAACCTTCATTCCCTGCTTTCTGTGGATATTTCTCGGCGCGCCTTTCATCGAGCGGATGCGCGGCAATGCGGCACTGGCGGGGGCGCTTTCGGCGATAACCGCCGCAGTCGTGGGCGTGATCCTGAATCTCGCGATCTGGTTCGCGATCCACACGATCTTCCGCGTGGTGCGGCCCTTTGCAGCGGGGCCGATCCACTTCGATTTGCCGCTCCCGAACAGCATCGATCCATGGGCGCTGCTGATTTCGGCGAGCGCTGTCGTCGCAATGTTTCGATGGAAGATCGGTATCTTCATGACACTCGCCGCCGCGTCGGCAGCCGGAATTGCGCTGCACCTGTCGGGTGTCGTCGCATGAACATGGATGGGAAATGGATATGAGCGAAGCGATGATAGGCCGGCGCACGCTGATCGGCGCCGGAGCAGCCCTCGCCGCGGGTGCGGCGGGGCTTCCCGCCGGGGCTGCGGGCGCGCAGGCGGGCATAGCCGGGTTCGCGCCGCAGCCGGTGGCGATGCCCTTCGATCCGAAGGCGATTGCCGGGCTTTCCGAAAAGCTGCTGCTGAGCCATCACGACAATAATTATGTCGGTGCGGTCAAGCGGCTGGGGGCGATCGAGACGCAGCTGGTGGGGCTCGATCCGGCGACGGCGCCCGGCTTCCTGCTCAATGGCCTCAAGCGCGAAGAGCTGATCGCGTGGAATTCGATGATTCTGCATGAGCTTTATTTTGCAGGGCTTGGCGCACCGAACCGCCCCGGCAAAGCCCTTGCGGCGGCCATCGAGCGCGATTTCGGCAGCGATGCGCGCTGGCGGGCCGAATTTACCGCGCTGGGCAAGGCGCTGGGCGGCGGATCGGGCTGGGTGCTGCTGACCTGGAGCGCGCGCGACAAGCGGCTCGTCAATCAATGGGCAGCTGATCACAGCATGACCCTGGCGGGCGGCACGCCGATACTGGCGCTCGACATGTATGAGCATGCCTATGCGATCGATTATGGCGCCAAAGCGGCGGCCTATGTCGATGCCTATATGGGTGCGATCAACTGGTCGGCGGCGGATGGGCGGTTCGCGCGGGCGTCGGCGGGCTGAGCGTCGACCCTCAGATCATCCCGTCGATCGCGCCCTGCAGGATATAGGCCGCCGCGAGCTTGTCGACGAGTTCGGCGCGGCGGGCCCGGCTGGCGTCGGCGGAGATCAGCGTGCGGGTGACGGCGGCGGTCGACCAGCGTTCATCCCACAGCAGGATCGGCAGGCCGATCGCATCGATGTTGCGTGCGAACTGGCGGACCGACTGGGTGCGGGGGCTGTCGCTGCCGTCGAGGTTGAGGGGGAGGCCGACGACCATGCCGGTGATCGATTGCGCGGTGAGGATCGCGCGCAGCTTCGCCGCATCGACGCTGAACTTCACGCGCTGGATCGTTTCGGCGGGGCTGGCGATCGTCCAATTGGAATCGCAGATGGCGATGCCGATCGTCTTGGTGCCGACATCGAGCCCGGCGAGGCGACCGCGCGTCGGCAGGGCGGCGCGAAAATCGGGAGCTGAGCTATGGATCACGGCTTGAGGAACGCAGCCGAGCGCGCGGCGACGTCGGCGCGCAGGTTTGCCCAGAAGAGGGCGTAATCGAAGACGTGGTAATTGTTGCCGGTCATCACAAAGCGTCCAAACCCCTCGGGTGGCCCGCCGATCAGCAGGAAGCCCGATGAATCGCAGCGCGCGGGAATGAGCCCTGCGGTCAGCGTGCCGCTCGTATAATCGGCGCTGGGCACGAGCGTGCCCCGATTGGCGCTGGCGGGAGCGGCGCCGGCCGGCGATCCGGTGAGCGGGTTGATGCAGATCATGTGAGTGCCGCGGCGGGTCTTGCCGGTGAGGCCTGGTATATTGTCGAATATATCCTGGAATTGCCTGGGCTCGGCGGGTTCGGCGAAACTCTGCCATGAGATGATGCAGCGCGCCTCGCCGGTCTTGGTACAGGCGGGCAGGCCCATCGCCGGCGTGTCGGCCTCGATCGAGATCGGCCAGCCGATCAGATAGGCGGCGACGATCCGCTTTGCGATCGGTGTGCCTGCAATATGTTCGCGCATCAGGCGCATCAGGTGGCGTGTGCCCTGGCTGTGGCCGGCGATGATGATCGGCTGATCGGGCGGTACCTGCGCGAGGAAGGCGTCGAAGGCGCGGGCGACGTCCTGATAGGCGAAGTCGATCGCCTTGGCGCCTTCCGGCTTGTCGGTCAGGAACGCGCCGAGCGTGGCCTGGCGATAGCGTGGCGCCCAGATCGCGCCGACGCCGTTGAAGGCGCTTGCCTCGCTCGCCGCGAATACGTCGAGCCATTGACGCGAATCGGGATCGGCGAGCGGGGCGTTCCAGCTGGCCTTGCTGTAATAGGTGGTGGGTTCGACGAAGAAGACGGCGATTTGCGGCTTCGCGGCGCGGGGATGGCCGGGCGGTGCCCAGCGTGAGGGATCGACCGCGAGATCAGGGCGGGAGATCCATGCGGTGCCCTTGCTATAGTCCGGGGCGGGGCCGGCTTCCTTGCTGCTATATGCTCCGCCGGGGACGAAGGCGAGGCGAAGGAGCTGTTCGGGAAAGAGATTCCAGACGGTCGCGGCGACGAGGATCAGGAAGATCACACCGGCGATGGCGTAGAGGAAGCGGCGAGCGAGCAAGCGGGGAACTCCGGTGGTGGACTGGGCTTGCCTAGCGACCAAATAGGCGAGCGTCCAACGGAGGCGTTGCGCATTTTTCCCTCCACCATCTGCGATGGTTCCCTTCCCCCAACCTCCCCATCGCTGTTGGGCGGGGGCGGTAGCGGTGGAGGGGCAATCTGCCACAGAGCTTGATGCGCCGCGCGCCCGACGCTAGACGCCGCGCATGTCAGTAGATGCCGCAACCGTCCGCAAGATCGCGTCCCTGTCGCGCATCGCCGTCACTGATGGCGATGTCGAGGCGATGGTGCCCGAACTCAACAATATCCTCGGCTGGGTCGAACAGCTCGGGAAGGTCGATACCGATGGTATCGAGCCGCTCGCTGCCGTGATCCCCAACCATCAGCGGTTGCGCGAGGATATCGTCACCGATGGCGATATCCGAGACAAGGTGCTGGCGAACGCGCCACAGGCTGAACATGGCTTCTTCGCCGTGCCGAAGGTGATCGAATGAGCGAGATCACCGATCTGGGCATTGCGGGCATCCGCGACGGTTTCCGTGGCGGGGAGTTCTCGGCGCGCGAAGTCGCCGATGCTTTTAACGCGGCTGTCGCGGGTGGCAAGGCGCTGAACGCGTTTATCGTCGAGACGCCCGAGCATGCGCTGGCCGCGGCCGATGCCGCCGACAAGGCAAAGGCAGCAGGCGAATTGCGGCCGCTGTCGGGCGTGCCGCTCGGCATCAAGGATCTGTTCTGCACCGAAGGCTATCAGACCACGGCGGCGAGCCACATCCTTGGCGGCTTCGTGCCTACCTACGAGTCGACCGTCACCGCCAAGCTGTTCGGCGCGGGTGCGGGGATGCTCGGCAAGCTCAACATGGATCAGTTCGCGATGGGGTCGTCGAACGAGACCAGCGCATTCGGCAATGTGATCTCGCCCTGGCGGCGGAGCGACGGCGGCAATGCCGCGCTGGCGCCGGGAGGGTCGTCGGGCGGCTCGTCGGCGGCGATCGCGGCACGGATCGTACCGGCGGCGACGGGGACCGATACCGGCGGCTCGATCCGTCAGCCAGCGGCCTTCACCGGGATATCGGGGATCAAGCCGACCTATGGCCGCTGCTCGCGCTTCGGCATCGTGGCGTTCGCGTCGTCGCTCGATCAGGCGGGGCCGATGGCGCATGACGTGCGCGATTGCGCGATCATGCTCGAAGCGATGTCCGGCTTCGATCCGAAGGACTCTACTTCGCTCGATGTGTCCGTTCCCAAATGGGAAGCAGGATTATCGAGTGATCTCAAGGGTAAGAAGGTCGGTGTTCCCAAGGAATATCGTGTCGACAACATGCCAGCCGAGATCGATGCGCTGTGGCAGCAGGGCATCCAGTGGATGAAGGATGCGGGCGCGGAGATCGTCGAGGTCTCGCTGCCGCACACCCATTATGCGTTGGCGACTTATTATATCGTGGCGCCCGCCGAAGCCTCGTCGAACCTCGCGCGCTATGATGGCGTGCGCTATGGCCTGCGCGATCTGCCCGATGGCGCGAACCTGCAGGACATGTACGCGGCGACGCGGGCGGCGGGCTTCGGGCCCGAGGTCAAGCGCCGGATCATGATCGGCACCTATGTGCTGTCGGCGGGCTTCTACGATGCCTATTATACCAAGGCGCAGAAGGTGCGGGCGCTGATCGCGCGCGATTTCCGGCAGGCGTTCGAGAAGGTCGATGTATTGCTCACGCCGACCGCGCCGTCGGCGGCATTTGCGCTCGGCGAGAAGAGCAGCGACCCGCTGGAAATGTATCTCAACGACGTGTTCACGGTGCCGGCGAGCCTCGCGGGTCTGCCGGCGATGTCGGTGCCGGCGGGGCTCGATGCGCAGGGGCTGCCGCTGGGGCTGCAGATCATCGGACGGCCGTTGGACGAGCAGGGCGTTCTCAACGGAAGCCTCGCGATCGAGGAACGGGCGGGCTTTACGGCGCGTCCGGGCAAATGGTGGTAAGATGAGCAGCTATCGTATCCAGGGCGGCACCGGCGAATGGGAGGTCGTGATCGGCCTTGAGGTCCATGCGCAGGTCACCTCCAACGCCAAGCTTTTCTCGGGCGCCTCGGCGACCTTCGGCGCCGAGCCCAATTCGAACGTGTCGCTGATCGATGCGGCGATGCCCGGCATGCTGCCGGTGCCCAACGGCTATTGCATCAAGCAGGCGGTAAAGACCGGGCTCGCCATGGGCGCGGTGATCAACAAATGGTCGCGGTTCGATCGGAAAAATTATTTCTACGCCGATCTGCCGCAGGGCTATCAGATCTCGCAGCTCTATCACCCGATCGTGGGTGAGGGCACGATCACGATCGATGCCGACGAGAAGAGCGGCATCCCCGAGCCGCTGAAGATCGGCGTCGAACGGCTCCATGTCGAGCAGGATGCGGGCAAGCTGATGCACGATCAGCATCCGACGCGATCCTATGTCGATCTCAACCGATCGGGCGTGGCGCTGATGGAGATCGTCTCGAAGCCGGATATGACTTCGCCTGCCGAAGCAGGGGCTTATCTGAGGAAGCTGCGATCTATTCTCCGCTATGTCGGCTCGTGCGACGGCAATATGGAAGAGGGATCGATGCGCGCCGACGTCAATGTCTCGGTGCGCAAGAAGGGCGAGCCACTGGGTACGCGGACCGAGACCAAGAACGTCAACTCGATCCGCTTCGTGATGGCGGCGATCGAGGTCGAGGCCAATCGCCAGGTCGACGTGATCGAGGCGGGCGGCAAGATTGTCCAGGAAACGCGGCTCTACGATCAGGAGCGCAACGAGACGCGTTCGATGCGATCGAAGGAGGACGCGCACGACTATCGCTACTTCCCCGATCCCGATCTGCTGCCGATCGAGCTGACCGAGGATTTCCTTGCCGAGTGCAAGAGTGAACTGCCCGAACTGCCCGACGCGAAGCGCGCGCGCTATGAAGGCGCGCTCGGGTTGCCGGCCTATAATGCGGCGGTGATTGTGGCGGATGTCGAGACCGCCCGCTGGTTCGAGGCGCTGGTCGCCGCGACCGGCAAGCCCGAAGGCGAGATCGCGCGGACGGCGTCGAACTGGCTGATCTCCGATCTGTTCGGGGCGCTCAACCGGCTCGGCAAGTCGATCGAGGACAGCCCGGTGTCGCCGAAGCAGGGCGCGGAACTGCTGAGCCTCGTTGCCGACGGCACCTTGTCGGGAACGCTCGCCAAGCAGGTGTTCGAGATCATGCTGGAAACCGGCGATGATGCGGGCAAGATCGTCGAGGATCGTGGGCTCAAGCAGACCAGCGACACTGGCGCGATCGAGGCGGTGATCGCCGAGGTGATGGCGGCGAACGCCGACAAGGTCGCCGATTATCGCGGCGGCAAGGACAAGCTGTTCGGCTTCTTCGTCGGCCAGACGATGAAGGCGATGGGCGGCAAGGCCAATCCGGGCGTGGTCAACGAGCTGCTGAAGAAAGCCCTGGCGTAGGGCGATCCGCCATTCGGCTCATTGCTTGCGCCGCGCTCTTCGTCATGCTGAACTTGATTCAGCATCTAGAGACGCAACATTGCCGTTCCAGTCGAACCGTTACGGTAAAGGATGCTGAATCAAGAGCATGACGGGTTGATCTTTTTAGCGAGCGGTTCGAACCCCAGCGTCAAAGCGAGATCTTCCCAGAAGAAGTTATCGCGCTCGATCAGAGCGGACTTCCAATCGCGGCGCCAGCCCTTGAGTTGCTTCTCGCGAGCGATGGCGTTTTCCATGTCGGCGAACATCTCGAAATGGACGAGACGTTTTACGCCATGTTGCATGGTGAAGCCTTCGATGGTGCCCACACGGTGTTGGTAAACGCGCGCCAAGAGGTCGCTGGTCACGCCGATATAGATCGTTCCGTGGCGGCCGCTTGCAAGGATATAGACGCAGGGTTGCCGTTCCATGGTGATCCGTTGCGGCAATGGACGCTCAATCAAGTTCAGCATGACGAGGGAGGTAACGGAAACGAATTCACCATAGGAGCGACGTGTCTCCCTATCGCCTTGCCCTCGGCGCCCATGTTGCTATAGAGCCCGCCGACCTACGGTCCTGATTGCGGGCGTGGCGGAACTGGTAGACGCGCCAGATTTAGGTTCTGGTATCGTGAGATGTGGGGGTTCGAGTCCCTTCGCCCGCACCAGCTTCGCGACCAGTGCGAAGCAGGACGTACACAAGATTTCTCGAGAATAGAGGTTCAAGGAAACCCCATGCAGACTGTCGAAACGCTCAACGAGGGCCTCAAGCGCGCCTATTCGCTCACGATCCCGGCCAATGACGTCGCCGCGCGCGTCGAAGCCGAGATCAAGTCGATCGCGCCGCAGATCAAGATGCCCGGTTTCCGCCCCGGCAAGGTTCCCGCGAACCTCGTCAAGAAGATGCACGGCCCGGCGATCGAGCAGGACATGCTCCAGAAGGCGGTGCAGGACGGCATTCAGCAGCTCCTCGTCGAGCAGAAGCTGCGCCCGGCGATGCAGCCTTCGGTCGAACTCGACGAAGGCTATGAGCCCGGCAAGGATGTCGCGCTGAAGGTCGAGCTCGAAGTGCTCCCCGACGTGCCGGCCCCATCGATCGAAGGCCTCAAGCTCGAGCGCCTGACGGTCGAGGCGCCCGATGCCGATATCGACACCCAGATCAAGCGGATCGCCGGTCAGCAGAAGCAGTATGACGATGCGCTCGAAGGTCATCCTGCGGTCGAAGGCGATCTCGTCGTGCTGGATTTCCTCGGCAAGGTCGACGGCGTTGCCTTCCAGGGCGGCACCGGCGAGGGCATGTCGGTCGAGCTCGGATCGGGCAGCCTGATCCCCGGCTTCGAAACCCAGCTCGAAGGTATCAAGAAGGGCGAGGAGCGCGTGCTTAACGTGACCTTCCCGAAAGATTATGGCGAGAAGAGCCTGGCCGGCAAGGACGCGACCTTCGAGGTCAAGGCCACCGACGTGCGCATCCCCAAGGAAGCGGTTGCCGATGAGGATTTCGCCAAGTCACTCGGCCTCGATGGCGGCCTCGAGCAGCTCCGTGGTCTGATCAAGGGCCAGATCGAGCAGGAGCTCAACGGCCTCACCCGCACCCATATGAAGCGCAAGCTGCTCGATCAGCTCGCCGAGAAGCATGATTTTCCGGTGCCGCCGTCGATGGTCGAAGCCGAGTTCCAGCAGATCTGGGCACAGCTCGAGCATGAAGCCGGCCAGGAGGAGGATCCCGAGGCCGCTCGCACCGAGATGGAGAAGGACAAGGCCGATTATCAGGCGATCGCCGAGCGCCGCGTGCGTCTGGGCCTGCTGCTCTCCGAAATCGGTCAGCAGAATGGCGTCGAAGTCAGCCAGCAGGAAATGAACCGTCTGATCATGCAGGCTGCGCAGCAGTACGGCCCCAAGGATCAGGAGCGCTTCATCCAGTATGTCCAGCAGGATCCGATGGCGGCAGCCCAGCTGCGCGCGCCGCTGTATGAAGACAAGGTCGTCGACTTCCTGTTCGACAAGGCCGAAATCAGCGACCGTGCGGTAACGCGCGAAGAGCTGGAAGATGCAATCGAAGCGGACGACGACAGCATCGGCAAGGGCCATGTCCATGGTCCGGATTGCGGCCATGATCACCACGACCACGGCGCTGCCGGTCACATTCACGGGCCTGATTGCGATCACGACCATGACGAGAAGCCCAAGGCCAAGAAGGCCGCTGCGCCGAAGAAGGCTGCCGCTGCCAAGGACGAAGCGGTAGCCGAGGAGGCACCTGCGAAAAAGGCTCCTGCCAAAAAGGCCAAGGCTGCGACTGCCGAGGAAGCTCCGGCTGCCGAGGAAGCCAAGCCTGCCGCCAAGAAGGCGCCGGCGAAGAAGGCTGCTGCCAAGAAGGACTGAGCGCTTTTTGCGGCGTTGAGATCGGGAAGGGCGGGGGCGATGCTCCCGCCCTTTTTTATCACGCAGAATCCTCCCCGGGACGGAGAGGGGGACCATGCGTGGCATGGTGGAGGGGGCGCTCGGCTGGCGCTGGCTTACGTTTTATGTGGTGAGTGGGGAGAGCCCCCTCCACCGCTTCGCGGTCCCCCTCCCCGTGCCGGGGAGGATCTAGGTGTGCGTCCCCCCTTGAATCCCTCCCGGCAAAGGCCGATGTTGCCTGCCGAGGCAAAGCACAAAGGACCGAGTGACCATGTACAATCCGTTTGAGACCGGCCAGTTCCAAAACCCGGAGACGGGCGCTCTGGTACCGATGGTCATCGAGCAATCGACTCGCGGCGAGCGCAGCTTCGACATTTATTCGCGGCTGCTGCGGGAGCGGATCATCTTCGTGACGGGGCAGGTCGAGGATCATATGGCTTCGCTGATCACCGCGCAGCTGCTGTTCCTGGAATCGGAGAATCCGAAAAAGGATATCTTCATGTACATCAATTCGCCCGGCGGCGTCGTCACGGCGGGCCTCGCGATCCATGACACCATGCAGTATATTCGCCCCCGCGTGGGCACCGTCTGCATCGGCCAGGCCGCGTCGATGGGCAGCTTCCTGCTCGCAGCCGGCGAGCCCGGCATGCGCGTGGCGCTGACCAACAGCCGGATCATGATCCACCAGCCTTCGGGCGGGGCGCAGGGGATGGCGGCCGATATCGAGATCCAGGCGCGCGAGATCCTGCGGATGCGACACCGGCTCAATTCGCTCTACGCCGAATATACCAAGAAACCGATCGAGGCGATCGAGCATGCGATGGATCGCGACAAGTTCCTCGAGGCCGATGAGGCCAAGGAATTCGGCCTGATCGACGAAGTGTTCCACAAGCGTCCGGGGCCGGCGGATGAGGCATTGGCTGCCTGATCGCGGGGTTGGCGTTCTTCGAATGATGAGGGGCGGGGGCGAAAGCTCCTGCCCTTTTTTCTTTTGGATCCTCCCCCGCCAGGGGGACGGTGTCGCTGCAGGCGACTGAGGGGGGCGGGCAGCGGCTGACGCTTTAACGGCCTACGACCGCTCCCTCCGTGGGGTTTGGTGGCCGCCGCGCCCTGACGGGGGAGGATTTCTCGGTCCGATGCGGTACAAGACCGAGTTTCCCGCCTGCCAGATCGGCCGGAGGCGGCCATCGATTGGCCGGGACGCCGCTGGCGCATCAACCAGCCACAGATAATCCATATTGCCCCACGGCAGACGCGTCAGCGCTTCGGATAAGGCCGGGCGATTGCTCCATCGGTCGCACGGCGTCTTGAAGACGATGGCTTCGGTCCAGCGCTTCAGCACAGGTTGGCTCTCCGCGATCTTCAGCAACTGGCCCTCGCTCGTCACGAACTGATCGTTGACGAAGGCATCGCGGCGGACGGTCGCCATGCTGGCGATGTGAGCGCGTCGGTCGGGTTGCCAATGACGTTCGCAATCGATCGCGGTGAAAGCGATCACGCGGCTGCCCCGCGCAATATGGTCAAGCGCTTCCAGCTGCTTTTCGAAACGCCCGTCCGCCTCGATCGTGCTGAGCAGGACCGACGTCAGCCGCAATGCGACGAAAGCAAGCCCTGCAGGCGCCACCCAGGGGGGTAGTGGTGCCTTCGGCCGTACGGCCAGCAATGTGAACGCGCAGGCGACATAGATTAGCCGCACCGAGGCGAATTGCGTGATCAGCGTGGTCGGCAGGCCGAGCGCCAGGATCCACAGGATCAGCCCCGGCATCGCGAGCACCGGCGTGTAGGTGAAGTGCCGGGGGCGGAGCAGCGGGAGAAGCATCACGGCGTAGACGAGCGCGGCGCTCGCGATATCGAGCGGCGCCCAATTGTCGCGCAGGATACCGGCGAGCCAGGCGATCCTGCTATGCCAGTCGAGCCAGCCGCTGACCGGCGGTGCCGTCCCGGTGCTCCAGAAGAGCAGGATGATGAAAGGCCAGATGACGGGCAGGCAGGAGAGAAGGAGTTGCGTCAGAGTGCGCCGCAGTGGCCAGCGCTGTTCGATCGCGCGGCCGATCGTCGCGCCGAAGATCGCGACGCCCAGAACGCCAAAGCCGGTGATATGCGCGGTCAAGAGGATCGGTGCGGCGATGGTGGCGAGAATCGCGGCGGCGCGGTTGTGATTCCGACGCTCGAACCGCAGCCAGACGGCGACGACGACGAACGCCAGCGCCACCGCGAGCGCGCTATTAACGAAGCCGAAAACGAGCGGATAGGCGAAGGCGAGGGGGAGTGCGAAGAAGGCGGTGGCCGGCAACTGGCCATGGGCGACTCTGGCGACGCCGATCATGCCCGCGGCCGCGAGTGCCGGGATCGCAGTGACTATCAGCCGCACCGCCGGCTCTATTCCGGTCAGTGGTGCCAGAGCGATGACAAGGATATCGACGCCGAGATTCGGCAGGAAGCGCCATTGAAACGTGAAATAGCGGCCGAGATCGCGCGAATCGGCGAGCGATGCGCCGATATGGTAACGCGCCATATGCGCCGGCAGATCGATTAGCGGCGGAAAGCCCGCCAGCGCGAGCGGCAAAGCGAAAAGGATGATGATTGCGGCGAGGAACAGGCGGCGTTGCCACCATGCCCGGGCCGGCTCCGATGTCATGCCATCGCCGCCAATCGGGCATCTTCGGCGCGGTTAACCGACTTCGCCGGCTCGTAAAGCTTGTTTCCGTGCGAGCAATGCGCATATGTTCGGTGGCGCCGGGGCACGGAACCTTGCGTGTGTTGCCGTAGAGGGAAGAGCTGTTCTAGCATCGGTCCGGTCCTCCGCGGCGTAAAGGATAAGGGTTTATGACCAAACTGACCGGCGGCGACTCGAAGAGCACACTCTACTGCAGCTTCTGCGGTAAGTCCCAGCACGAGGTACGCAAACTCATCGCCGGGCCGACTGTTTTCATCTGCGATGAATGCGTCGAACTGTGCAACGATATCATCCGTGAGGAAACCAAGGGCGCTCTCGTCAGCAAGAAAGACGGCGGCGTTCCGACCCCACACGAGATTTGCGAGCATCTCGATCAATATGTGATCGGGCAGTCGAAGGCGAAGCGCGTTCTCTCGGTTGCGGTTCACAATCACTACAAGCGGCTCAACCATGGCGCCAAGGGCGCCGAAGTCGAACTCGCCAAGTCGAACATCCTGCTCGTCGGCCCGACGGGTTCGGGCAAGACCCTGCTCGCCCAGACGATGGCGCGGTTGCTCGACGTGCCGTTCACGATGGCTGACGCGACGACGCTCACCGAGGCCGGCTATGTCGGCGAGGATGTCGAGAACATCATCCTCAAGCTGCTGCAGGCGTCCGACTATAATGTCGAGCGGGCGCAGCGCGGGATCGTCTATATCGACGAGATCGACAAGATCAGCCGCAAGGCCGACAATCCATCGATCACGCGCGACGTGTCGGGTGAGGGCGTTCAGCAGGCGCTGCTCAAGCTGATGGAAGGCACGACCGCCAGCGTTCCGCCGCAGGGGGGCCGCAAGCATCCGCAGCAGGAGTTCCTGCAGGTCGACACGACGAACATCCTGTTTATCTGCGGCGGCGCCTTCGCGGGCCTGGAGAAGATCATCGGCGATCGTCTGCAAGGCAAGTCGATCGGCTTCGGCGCATTCGTTGCAGGGCCCGACGAGCGCCGCACGGGCGAGACCCTGCAGCAGTGCGAGCCCGAGGATCTGCTGAAGTTCGGCCTGATCCCCGAGTTCGTCGGCCGCCTGCCGGTCATCGCGACCCTGATGGATCTCGACGAGACCGCGCTGGTGCAGATTCTGCGCGAGCCGAAAAACGCGTTGGTGAAGCAGTATCAGAAGCTGTTCGAGATGGAGGACATCAACCTGACCTTCACCGACGACGCGATGGTCGCGATCGCCAAGCGGGCGATTCTCCGCAAGACCGGTGCACGCGGGCTGCGATCGATCCTCGAAGGGCTGCTGCTCGATACAATGTTCGATCTGCCGTCGATGGACGGCGTCGAGGAGATCGTGATCGACAAGGACGTCGTCGAGGGCCGCAAGGATCCGGTTCGCGTCTTCTCGAAGAAGGGCAAGGAAAAGGCTGGCGACGCCGCCTGATCGCTAACCGAGAGAACCAAACCAGGGGCCGTGCGAGCAATCGCGCGGCCCTTTTCCGGCAACGCCCTTTTCGACAACGCGATATCGAAGCTGCGCGATCCTCATGCGCTTCGTGCATCCTATCGCCTTCCTATATGGAACATTTCGAGCGCCTGGGTATCGATCCTGCGGCCTCGGCAAGGAATGTTCCGCTGGGCCGGGTGGGCGATCCGGAGCTGGACATCGGCCGCGCGGTTGTCTTTCTTGTGGGCCCCGATTGCTCCCATATCACCGCGCATACGGTGCCGCTCAACGGCGGCGGTTTTCTCCGCTGAGGTGGATGATCAAGGCGCCGGAGCAACATTGCGGAGTTCAGGGACGGTCGGATAGAAGAAGCCATGTGGCCCTTCAACCGCCGAAGCAGTGCCTCGCTGGACGCCGTCATGGACGAGGCGGTGGCGTTCGCCGCCGAGCGCTGGCTGGCCTTCGAGCAGAGCGCCGGCATCCCGCAGAATATCAACCTGCGCGATCGGCTTCCCTATTTCACGGGCGACTTCAATGCGCTGCTGGCGGAGCGTTTCCCGGCGCTGCGCACTGCGCCGGCCGAGGTGATCTTGTTGATCGTCGCCGAGGGGATCGCTTCGTCCGGCAGCGTTTCGCGCAAGCGGATCGAGCTCCAGCTCGGTATCATTCTGCCGCAGCGTTAGGGCGTGCGACGTCGCGTGCTTTCCACCAGGCATAAGCGTTTGCAAACATCCCCAGCGCGATCACGGCGCTGATGCACAGCGCGATATATACGGCGTGCGTGCGCGCATATTCGATCCAGATAAAGCCGGCGGCATAGCTGATCGCAACACATACGCAGAAGGTCTGGAGAGAGTTTGAGCCGATGATCGCGCATTGGCGCATAAGCCATGTGCGTTGCAGGCGTGGAAACGCCCAGAGCAGGCTCATCACCGCCCAGCAGACCGAAAGCGCGTGGGCCGCGCGGATCGGGCCGACGCGGATCTTCGACTGGTTGAGAACCTCGAAGCCGAACCATTGCTGGGCGAGGAAGAGGAGGGTCAGGCCAATGAAGATCAGCCAGGGCACGATCAGCCACCACCAGCCACTATAAGTGCGTTCGGCGAGCCAGCCGAGGAAGCTGTAGCGGCCGGCCGCCATCGCGACGTAAAAGAGCATCTGCCAGGAGGCGGGGTTGAAATTCCAGTGCCAGTCGCCGACCGGCGCGCCGCCGGGCACGTTGAACCAGGGGTTCTCATGCGCAAACCAGTATAGCCCGATCGACAGCGCGATCGCTGCAAACGGCTGTATCCGCAGCAGCAGCGCGAAGATCGGCGCGGCGGCGAGGAGGACCATATAGGTGACGAGTACCTCCAGCGTGTAAGGCTGGACGTATAGCGTCAGGAACTGTGGCAGGGTTTCGATGCCGCCGCGGATGAACCAGAGGTAGAAGCTGAGGCGTGCGATATCGTGCGACCAGATCGATAGCGGCAGCAGCACGATGAACAGGATCAGGTTGTAGACATAGAGTTTGGCGGCGCGGCGCCAGACCCTTTGCGCGAACAGCCGCAACGGGGGATCGCGATCGGCACGGAAATAGACCGCGCCGACGAGATAGCCTGACAACAGGAAGAAAATCTCCGCCGCGCTGGAGAAGCCCCACAGAGTCAAGGTCGGGAACTGCATGCCGACCATGCCCATGCGATCGGTGAAGCCCGTGATATGATTGATCGTGATGGTGATCAGCGCGAGCCCGCGCAGGATATCGATCGTGGCATCGCGCTGGCTGGGCCGCGCGGCTACGGGTGCAGGAGTATCGGTGGAGGTCACGAGCCACGCCTATTCGGGCTAGTAGAAAAATTCAATCGAGCCAAAGCCGGATTTAGGCGGACATATCAATCGCGTTCATTGATCCTTGAATATCGCAGGCCCATATAGGCTCCGAAGGAGGGGTCTCGTGGCCCTTCGATCGGAGACCTCATGACTGAGAAACTGCCCGTATTGCCGCTGCGCGATATCGTCGTCTTCCCCCATATGATCGTGCCGCTGTTCGTCGGGCGCGAAAAATCCGTCGCCGCGCTGGAAAGCGCGATGACGGCGGACAAGTCGATCTTCCTCGTTGCCCAGCTCGATCCCGCCGAGGACGATCCCGATCGCGATGCGCTCTATGATCTGGGTGTGGTCGCCACTGTGTTGCAGCTTCTGAAGCTTCCCGACGGTACCGTTCGCGTGCTTGTCGAAGGCAAGCAGCGCGCCCGGCTCGAGGATCTCGAAACTGGCGACACGCATCTCTCGGCGACGGTCGAACTGCTCGATGGCGACGATGCGGCCGAGGCAGATGACGCCGACGACGGTGAGCCGGCGGCGACCTCGAGCCATGAATTGTCGGCGCTGATGCGGTCTGTGGTCGATCAGTTCGAAAATTATGCGCGGCTCAACAAGAAGCTGCCGGCGGAAACGTCGGTCCAGCTCGGTCAGATCGAGGATGCGTCGAAGCTGGCCGACGCGGTCGCCGCCAATATCTCGATCAAGGTTTCCGACAAGCAGGCGCTGCTCGTCGAGCTCGATCCGGCCAAGCGACTGGAGATGGCGTTTGCGCTGATGGAAGGCGAACTGGGCGTGCTCCAGGTCGAGAAGAAGATACGCAGCCGCGTGAAGCGGCAGATGGAGAAGACCCAGCGCGAATATTATCTGAACGAGCAGCTCAAGGCGATTCAGCGCGAGCTGGGCAATTCGGATGGTGAGGAGGGCGGCGACGAGGTCGCCGAGCTGGCCAACAAGATCGCCAAGCTCAAGCTTTCCAAGGAAGCGCGGACCAAGGCCAATACCGAGCTCAAGAAGCTGCGGACGATGGCGCCGATGTCGGCCGAAGCCACCGTGGTCCGCAACTATCTCGATGTGTTGCTCGGCCTGCCATGGGGCAAGAAGTCAAAGTTGAAGAAGGACATCGCGGCGGCGCAGGCTGTGCTCGATGCAGATCATCATGGGCTGGAGAAGGTCAAGGACCGGATCGTCGAATATCTGGCGGTGCAGGCGCGGACGAACAAGTTGAAGGGTCCGATCCTTTGCCTCGTTGGCCCGCCCGGTGTCGGCAAGACCTCGCTCGGGCGCTCGATCGCCAAGGCGACGGGGCGTGAATTCGTGCGCCAGTCGCTCGGCGGCGTACGTGACGAAGCCGAGATTCGCGGCCATCGCCGGACCTATATCGGCTCGCTGCCGGGCAAGATCGTGACCAATCTGAAGAAGGCTGGCGCGTCCAATCCGCTGTTCCTGCTCGATGAGATCGACAAGCTTGGCCAGGATTTCCGGGGTGACCCGGCATCGGCGCTGCTCGAGGTTCTCGATCCGGAGCAGAACAGCAAGTTTCAGGATCATTACCTGGAGATCGATATCGATCTGTCGGACGTGATGTTCGTATGCACCGCGAACAGCCTGAACCTGCCGCAGGCGTTGCTCGATCGGATGGAGATCATCCGGCTGGAAGGCTATACCGAGGACGAGAAGGTCGAGATCGCGAAGGACCATCTGCTGCAGAAGCAGATCGAGGCTCATGGCCTGAAGCCCAGCGAGTTCGAGCTGACCGATGGCGGCCTGCGCGACCTGATCCGCTATTATACGCGGGAGGCCGGCGTCCGCACGCTCGAGCGTGAGATCGCGAAGCTGGCGCGCAAGAGCTTGCGCAAGATCCTCGAAGGCAAGGAAAGCAGCATCGCGATCACGCCGGAGAATCTGGCCGATTTCGCGGGTGTCCGGAAGTACAGCTTCGGCATCGGTGAGGTGGAGGATCAGGTGGGCGCCGTGACCGGGCTCGCCTGGACCGAAGTCGGCGGCGAGTTGCTGACGATCGAGGCGGTGACGACGGCCGGCAAGGGCCATATCAGCACGACCGGCAAGCTCGGCGACGTGATGAAGGAGAGCGTGCAGGCGGCCTACAGCTTCGTGAAGGCGCGTGCTCCTGCCTATGGCATCAAGCCGAGCCTGATCGCGCGCAAGGATATCCATATCCATCTGCCCGAAGGCGCCGTTCCCAAGGACGGCCCGTCGGCGGGTATCGGTCTCACCACCGCGATCATCTCGACCCTCACTGGCGTGCCGGTGCGCAAGGAAGTTGCAATGACCGGCGAGGTCACGTTGCGCGGGCGGGTGCTGCCGATCGGCGGACTCAAGGAGAAACTGCTCGCGGCGTTGCGCGGCGGTATCACCACGGTGCTGATCCCCAAGGAGAATGAAAAGGATCTCGTCGAGATCCCGGCCAAGATCCGCGAGGGACTGAAGATCATCCCGGTAAGTCATGTCGACGAGGTACTGGCGCTGGCGCTGTCCGAACCGCTCACCGCGATCGACTGGACAGAGGCTGACGAACTGGCGAGCACGCTCAAGGGTGCCACGTCGCCCGACGGCAGCGAGGTCCAGGTCAGGCACTGATCGATTCTTGAAGAAATAGAAAAGGCCGGGTGGAGACGCCCGGCCTTTTGTTTATGAGGAACGGGTACCGACGAAAGGTTGACGCTGACGATGGGTTGCGCAACTCGAACTGATGATCCAGTCAACGGCGATGTGGCTTGCGGGCGGGCTTGAAGATCCAACTGACGAACAAATGGGATGATGATCATTGGCTAAAGTGCTTGTTACCGGCGCTTCCGGCAAAGCTGGTCGTTACATCGTCGACGCGCTCGCCGCGCGGGGGCATTCAATCCGGGGCACCTATCGCGCCCAACCCGGCACCGCTGACATAGAATGGCGCCAGGCAGATCTCACGCACACCGACGATCTCCGTGCGCTGATGGCCGATTGCGACGCTGTCCTCCATTTTGCCGGAGAACTGAGCAAGCGCGCGCTGATGGACGCTATAAATGTCGATGTGACGCAACGTCTTGCTACAGCGGCGCAGGACTATGGCGTTCGCTATTTCGGCCATGCGAGTTCCATTGTGGTCTATGGATCGCCGCAGAGCCGTTTCGTGGACGAGCAAACGCCGCGTCTTGATCCTCATGCGTCCATCGTCAGGCAGTATCATGCAGAGCCCTATATGCGCGATTATGCGCGGACGAAGGCTCTTGGCGAAATTGCGATCGAGCGGATCGCATCGACGATGACGGTCGACATCTATCGCCCGGCTGTCGTGGTGGAAGACGATCAATTGCTGCAATCCCGTCATTGGAGCATCGCGCGAAAAATTTGCGCAAGTTATCGTCGTACCCAGTTCATGCCGGCGACGGACACCGCCGCAGCGATCGTTCACCTGCTCGAGCGGGGACTTGCGGGACTCCCGGAAACACGTGCCATCGTCGAACATTTCAATCTGGCCGATGCGGAGGCGCAGACTTTTCGCGACGTCATGCGAAAAGCGTATCGTGCGACCGGAAACAAGCAGTTCTCGGTACCGATTTCCATACCGGCGATCGCGGATCTCGGCGGGAATTTCGCGCGATACCGCGGCACCGCTCTTCGATACCCGCTCGGCATGCTTCGCATTTCGGCAGAAAAACTTCTCGCCACGGGCTTCGTACCTCCGACCGGCGCCGAGCGCGCCGTAGAGGAAGCGATTTCTCTTATGCTCGCGGGCGGGGGCCAAAAAGAAACGCGGTTGCGATAACCATATGTTATCGAGAATAGCGTTTAGAGATGCTCCAGAATTGGAGAAATGCCGAAATACGATTTGGAGATGCTGATTTTAGTCGTGCCGGCGTGCCTCACGATTTTGGAATCGTGGCTACGACTTCGATCTGATGGTCCGAAATTGCCAGCGTCTCGGTAAAATCCTTCACCCAAGGATGTTTGACGATATGAATGAGAAGCAGCACTTCATATTTTTGGATGGCATGCGGGGCATGGCAGCGATTATCGTGCTCGTGTTCCACATTTGCCAGCACCATGAGGTTGCTGCCCCCAGATTTGCCCAACTCGCCGTGGATTTTTTCTTTTTGCTCAGCGGGTTTGTGGTGGCTTATGCGTATGAGCAGCGACTGTTGAACGGCATGGGCATCAGGCGTTTTATCGCGGTCCGGTTGATCCGCCTCTACCCCATGATTCTCGTCGGCATGACGATGGGGCTCGCCATTACGGCTGCTCGCATCCTGATTGTGCACGATATCACATGGCTGCAATTTTTGTCCGTCGCTGTTTCCAGCCTTCTTGTATTGCCTAGTTTCGCTTTGCCTCAATATCTCACGGCATACCCTGCTAACATGGCGATGTGGTCGCTGACTTTCGAAATTCTTGCGAATATAGTTTATGTATTGGTCATTCGGAAATTATCAGATGGAATCCTGATAGCTACGATATTGCTATCGGCCGTGGCGATGGTTGTAATAAATTATTTTGAGGGGACGATGCTATTTGGTGGTGCTAAATATCTATTCATTGGCGGGTTGCCGCGGATCGGATTTTCTTTTTCCGCCGGAATTTTGCTTTTCCGCCATTGGAAACCTGCTCGGCATTCATGGGGAAATGCTGCAGCCTACGGCATCGCGGTGCCATTTTGCGCGGTGCTGTTAATTATCTCGGACGTGAGTGGCTGGGCCGATATTCTACTCATCCTGTTCGTCTTGCCGCTCGTCCTGTGGGCAGCGAGCGCAGTCAAACCACAGGGCATTACAGCTGCCGCTTGCGTATGGCTGGGTGAATTATCCTATCCACTATATGCTATCCATGATCCCATATTGAGAGCGTTCAGAACCATTCGCTTGAAAAGCGCCTTCGTTCAGAATCACGCCATCGGGTTTTTGATCGCCGAGGTGCTATTGAGCGTCGCCATCGCGCTTCTCATGTTGAAATTTTACGATAAGCCGGTCCGCAAATGGCTGAGCGGCAAGATCGCTCGAGGCAGGATGGGGCAACCGGCACGACAAGGCCCGTAAGGCAAGGCCGCGCCAGTCTACATGCCGGGTTCAGAAAGGCCCTGATGCCGCGTGACGTGACCCCCAGCGTTCATCCGGCCACCCCGGTGGGCGGGTTATGGCGCGGGGCCATAGCATCAAGCGCGCATTTCAACTTTCCGGATAGCGGATCGAGAGGATTTCCTGCTCCTTGTCGCCGCCGGGCAGGGTGACGCGTCGAACGTCGCCTACGGATGCGCCCTTGAGCGCGCGGGCGATGGGCGAGCGCCAGCTGATGCGGCCCGTGCTGGCGTCGGCTTCGTCTTCGCCGACGAGGGTGACAGTGCGCTCTACGTCGTTCTCGTCGACGATCGTGACGATCGCGCCGAACAGGACCTTGCTCTGATCCGCATGCTTGGAGGGATCGATCACCTTGGCGGCCTTCATCCGGCGCGACAGATGGCCCAGTTCGCGGTCGATTTCGCGCAGCCTCTTGCGGCCGTAGATATAATCGCCGTTCTCGGAGCGGTCGCCATTGCCCGCCGCCCAGCTGATCACTTCGACCAGCGCCGGGCGCTCCTTGCTGAACAGGAGATCGTAGCGTTCGCGCATCGCGGCATAGCCGGCGGCCGTGATGTAATTCGCGCTTGCGGGCGGTCTTTCGCCGGGGCTCAGATGATCGTTCAACGCACAATGATCACTTTGGGCGCCGCTGGTTGAGCACTTCATAAGCCATCACTGCCGTGGCGACGGCGGCGTTGAGGCTGTCGGCCTTGCCGAGCATCGGCATCTTCACCAGCAGATCGCATTGATCTTCATAGGCAGCGGGCAGGCCCTGCGCTTCGTTGCCGACGAGAATGAAGGTGGGGGTGGCGTAGGCGGGCGCCTGGTAGTCGTGCGTCGCGCGCAGGCTTGTGCCGACGAGCTGGCCGGGGCCACCGCGCAGCCATGCAACGAAATCATCCCAGCTCGCGGTCGCGATCTGCTGGGTGAACAAGGCACCCATGGTCGCACGGACCGACTCGACCGAGAAGGGATCGACGCAATCGTCGACGAGGATCAGGCCGCCCGCGCCGACGGCGTCGCCGGTGCGCAGGATCGTGCCGAGATTGCCGGGATCGCGCAGCGATTGGGCGACGATCCAGATGCCGGCCGTCGTGCGGTCAATCCGCGACAGCGCTGTGTCGAACTCGCGGTAGACGCCGATCACCGTTTGGGCGTTGTCCTTGCCGGAAAGCTTCGAGAGAATGTCGCGGTTGGTTTCGATCGCTTCGCCGCCTTTGTCTTCAACCGCCGCGATCAGACGTTGGGCAAGCGGATGATCGGCGCCATCTTTCGCGAAGAAGATATACTCGGGGAGCACGCCGCTATCCGCCGCTTCGGTGAGGATACGCAGGCCCTCCGCCAGAAACAGCCCTTCGTCGCGACGATGCTTCTTTTCGCGGAGCGAACGGACGCGCTTGATCAGCGTGTTGGAAAAGGCGGTTATCTGGCGGGGCAGGGTGATGACTCCGGATGTGAAGAAGCTATTTCGTCATCCCGGACTGATCCGGGACCCCGCTTCTTCTTCCGGGCGACGTAAAGGCAAGTGCGATCTCGGATCAAGTCCGGGATGACGGTTGTGGGTTAAGCCGACGCCGTCGATTCAATCCTCGCCGAACTTGCCTTCAACCAGTTCGACGAGCGCGGCGAGCGCCTTTTCGGCGCCGTCGCCCTTGGCGGAGATGACGACGCTGTCGCCCTTGGCGGCGCCGAGCATCATCAGGCCCATGATCGATGTTCCAGCGACCTTCGATCCATCCTTTTCGACTTCGACATCCGCGCTGTGCGAACTGGCGAGCGTGACGAACTTCGCGCTCGCGCGGGCGTGGAGGCCGCGGATGTTGGTGATCTGAACTTCGCGCTGAAACAGCATCGTCATGCGGCAGCCTCTCCCAGGACTTCCGATGCGACCGATATATATTTCCGGCCTGCATCGCGTGCGGCGGCGACCGCTGCCTTGATCTTCATCATTTTGCGCGCGCCTTCAAGTCGGATGAGCATCGGCAGGTTGATACCCGCGATGACCTCGATCCGGCCCGGCTCCATCAGCGATATCGCCAGGTTCGACGGCGTGCCACCGAACAGATCGGTGAGCAGGATGACGCCCGAGCCATCGTCAACCACCGTTATGGCAGTGGCGATATCCGCGCGGCGGCCTTCCATGTCGTCATCCGGTCCGATGCAGATCGCTTCGATAGCGGTCTGCGGGCCAACGACATGTTCCATCGCCGTGACGAACTCGGCAGCGAGGCGGCCATGAGTAACGAGCACCAATCCGATCATTTGACTTACGAACCTACTGTCATTTTCCCCACGCCTGGCACGGTGCTCTCCTGAACGTCAGACTGTCTGTGAGTCAAATCGCGATGCCGGAGCGTGGGCGAAAAACCCTCGTCGCGCAACCGCGTTGCGAGGTGGTCGGCGAAATGGACCGAGCGATGCTTGCCGCCGGTGCAGCCGATCGCGATCGTCACATAGCTCTTCCCCTCGCTCTCATAGCGCGGAAGAAGCAGCAAAATCAGCTCTTCGATGCGTTTTGTGGCTTCAGCGTAGATCGGGTCGCCCATGATATAAGCGGCCACATCGGAATCGAGTCCCGTTTTGGGCTTCAATTCGGGGATCCAGTGCGGATTGCGCAGAAAGCGCATGTCGAACATCAGATCGGCATCGCGTGGTACACCGCGCGAAAAGGCGAAGGACATGACCGTCAGGGTCGTGCCGCCCCTATCCTTGTCGCCGAATTTGAGCCGCAACAGCGACTGTAGATCGTTGGTGGTCCGATCGGTTGTCTCGATGACGAGATCCGACGCCTCGCGAAGCGGCGCCAGCAGGCCGCGTTCGTAGAGGATGCCATCCTCCACGGGACGATCCTGTGCCAGCGGATGCCGGCTGCGTGTTTCCGAATAGCGTCGGGCGAGTTCGACGCTGGTCGCGTCGAGGAAGATGATGGCCGTGTCGCGCCCTTCGTCGCGCATCGTCTGCACCTTGTGGACGATCCGCCCGCAATCGAAATCGCGCGTTCGGCTGTCCATGCCGATGGCGAGCGGGCGGTCGCCGTCGATGCTGCCTTCGGGCGGCGATGAGGCGAGCAGGCGATCGAGCAGCGACAGCGGCAGGTTGTCCACCGTCTCCCAGCCCATATCTTCAAATGTCTTGAGCGCGGTTTTCTTGCCGGCGCCGGACATGCCGGTGATGAACAGGATACGGCGCGGATCGGTTGGGCGGTTCATGGAACGCTTGCCTTCAGGCCAAAGGTCCGCAGCGCATGCTCGGCCTTGATCGCGGCCGATATATCGAACGGAGCGAAGCCGAGCCGCGGGATCGCGCGGCCGAGGAGATCGTCGATAGCGATCGTCTCCGGCGGCATGCGGTTGGGCACTTCGTCGAGCGCCAGAACCAGCGCAACCGGCGCGTCATCGGCAAACGCCATGTCGATGATGCCGACCCCGCGAACTTCGATCCGGCCGGCGATATTCACTGCCGCGCGGGCATGGACAATGCCGTCCTGTAATTCGAGCGCAGTATAGTCGTCCGAGAGCAGCAGCGCTCCGCGATCGATCAGGCGTAACGCAAGATCGGATTTTCCGCTGCCTGACGCACCGGTGAGCAGCAGCGCGCGGCCGTCGATGACGACGCTGGTGGCGTGGATCAGGACGGGTTCGTTCATCGGCTTGCCGCGGGAAGACGGATCACGAATTTGGCGCCATGCGGCGCATTGTCGCGGTCCATCGCGGCGATGCTGCCATTATGCCCCTCGACGATAGCCTTCGCGATGGCGAGGCCGAGTCCACTATGGCGTCCGAAGGTTTCGCCATCGGGCCGATCGCTGTGGAAACGATTGAAGATCGCTTCGCGCGCCTCCGACGGAACGCCAGGACCTTCGTCCTCGACCCAGATCACGACATCCTCGCCGTCGCGGGTGGCGGCGACCTGGACCAGGCCTTTGGCCGGCGAAAAGGACACGGCGTTTTCGACCAGATTTTCGATGACACGGGTCAGCCGGGAACCGTCGCCGAACACGACCGCCGTTCCCTTGTGGGGGCGGGCGAACGCGACCCGCACTTCACCATTTCGTCCGCGGCTTTCGCGCGATGCCAGCAATCCCTCGATCATGGTGCCGAGATCGATCGTTTCGAAACGCGCACGCGCCAGTTCGGCATCGACGCGCGAGGCTTCGGCGATGTCGGTGATCAACCGATCGAGCCGCCCGACATCGTCGCGAATGACATCGATAAGCTGCTGCTGGAGCCCCGGATCCTGCACCATCGTAAGGCTGTCGACCGCGCCGCGCAGCGAAGCGAGGGGGTTCTTCAGCTCGTGCGTCACGTCGGCAGCAAAGGCTTCGGTCGCGTCGATGCGCTGGCGGATCGCCATGCTCATATCGGACAGCGCGCGGGCGAGCGTTCCGATCTCGTCGCGGCGCGCGGGCAGGCGGGGCACCTGAACCTCGCGTGCGCGGCCCAGCCGCACCCGGTGTGCCGCCAGTGCGAGGCGGCGTAGCGGGCGGACGATCGTTCGGGCGAGGAACAGCGACAGGCTGACCGAAATAAGCACGACGATCAGCAGCACGACGCCCAGACGCAGCCGTTCGGCACGAACGATGCGGGTGATGTCGCGCTGGTTCTCGGTCGATAGCAGGATTTGCCGGGGCATCGAGGGCGTGGCGGGAACGACGGTGGCGGCAGTGATCATCGGGGTGCGGTCGGGCGCGCGCTTGACGCTGGTCGTGATATCGCGCGTGGCAATGGCCTGCTGGATTTCGGGCCAGTTGGCCGCGAGATCGCGTTTGGGCTCTTCATAATGTTCGGGCTTGTCGGCGCCGACGACGACGTCGATTGCGCGATCGAGAAATCTGGCGATGCGTTTCTGCCACTCTTCCTGCGCCGGATCGCGCAACTGATATGTCGGACCGGACACGCTCCAGCTGTCAAATGGTGGTGAACCCTGCCCGACGGAGCGGGACGAAAGCGTGTAAACGCGCAGCCGCGTATCGGTGAGCATGCCAAGCTTGCCCAGCAGCGCCGGCCGGCCGGCGCTGGGCGTCACCGCAAAGGCCTCCGCGATCAGGCGGACCTGGGTGGATGTTTCTTCAAGTCGCGCGTCGATCAGTTGCGACCGATAGCTGTCGAGATAGAAAAATCCGCCCGCGAGCATCGCCAGGGCGAAGATGTTTACCGCGAGTATCCGGGTCGTGAGCGACGTCCGCCGCAGACCGTCCGGATCCCGCAGCAGATCACTATTCTTCGGCAAAACGGTATCCCACGCCGTAGAGCGTTTCGATCGCCTTGAACTCTCCGTCGACCTGCCGGAATTTACGGCGAAGACGTTTCACATGGCTGTCGATCGTGCGGTCGTCGACATAGACGTCGTCCTGATAGGCCGTATCCATCAGCTGATCGCGTGACTTAACGAAGCCGGGCCGCTGCGCCAGCGCTTCGAGAATCAGGAATTCGGTGACCGTCAGCGTGACGTCCTTGCCGTCCCATTCGACGCGATGCCGTGCGGGATCCATTTGCAGACGGCCGCGCACGATGCGTTCGGCGACCGGCGTATCCGCCTCGTTGTCGGGCTTCGCGCGCGCTTCCGTCCGCCGCAGGATCGCGCGGATGCGGGCGATCAGGAGCCGTTGTGAGAACGGCTTGGTGATATAGTCGTCGGCCCCCATGGCGAGCCCCAGCGCCTCATCGAGCTCATCGTCCTTCGACGTCAGGAAGATCGTGGGAATGCTGCTCTTCTCGCGCAGGCGGCGGAGCAATTCCATGCCGTCCATACGCGGCATCTTGATGTCGAGCACGGCCAGATCGGGCGGGCTTTCCAGCAGCGATTTGAGCGCCGTTTCCCCATCGGAATAGATGCGCACCATGAACCCTTCGGATTGCAGCGCGATGGAGACCGAAGTCAGGATGTTGCGATCGTCATCGACGAGCGCGATCGTTGCCGACATGGGACCGGGTGGCCTCCGCAAAAATAGCTGGCCTGAACGCTGTGGGCCGAATTACGATCTCCTGCGTAGCGCAGCGCATTTCGGCGTTCAACCTCGCCGATCTCTTGCCGATGAGCAAGTTAGGAACTATGCCCGTGGGTAAATAAGTGACCGACGGAGGATTCTTCCCCTGCGATCGGAAGCCGCATCATTAGGAGTGCCGCCATCAGCAGGTACCCTCATCGACAGGAGAATCTAGTGTCCCAGCTTATCCCCGCCTACGGCCTCGACAAACAGGGCATCTCGGTCGACGCCAAGTTCTTCTGGAATCTCGGCACCGCGCCACTGATCGAGCAGGCCGTGTTGCGGGAAGAAGGCATCTTGTCGAAGGACGGCCCGTTCGTCGTCAAGACCGGCGCGCATACCGGACGGTCGGCGAACGACAAGTTCATCGTGCGCGATGCCGAGACCGAAGATACGGTGTGGTGGGGCAAGACCAACAAGGGTATGACGCCTGCGCATTTTGCTGCTCTGAAGGCTGACTTCCTCGCGCATCTTGGCACCAAGGATACGCTGTTCGTTCAGGACCTGTACGGCGGATCGCAGCCAGATCATCGCGTCAATGTGCGCGTCGTCACCGAATTCGCCTGGCACAGCCTGTTCATCCGTACCTTGCTGGTGCGCCCGGAAGCGGCCGCACTTGCGGATTTCGTTCCCGAATTCACGATCATCGATCTGCCGAGCTTCCGCGCCGATCCCGCGCGCCATGGCAGCCGCAGCGAGACGGTGATCGCTGTCAACTTCACCGAGAAGCTGATCCTGATCGGCGGCACCAAATATGCCGGCGAGATGAAGAAGTCGGTGTTTGGCATCCTCAACTACAAACTGCCGGTTAACGGCGTGATGCCGATGCATTGCTCGGCCAATATCGGCCCCAAGGGCGATACTGCGGTGTTCTTCGGTCTGTCCGGCACCGGCAAGACGACCTTGTCGGCAGATGCTTCGCGCACGCTGATCGGCGATGACGAGCATGGCTGGTCCGACGAAGCTGTCTTCAACTTCGAAGGCGGCTGCTACGCCAAGATGATTCGCCTCTCCGCCGAAGCCGAGCCGGAGATTTTCGCAACCACGAAGCGTTTCGGCACGGTGCTCGAAAATGTCGTGATCGATCCCGATACGCGCGAGATCGACCTCGACGACGACAGCCTCGCCGAGAATAGCCGCGGTTCCTATCCGATCGACTTCATCCCGAATGCGTCTAAGGAAAATCTGGGGCCGGTTCCGAAGAACATCATCTTCCTGACCGCCGATGCTTATGGCGTGCTGCCTCCGATCGCGAAGCTGACCCCCGATCAGGCTATGTACCACTTTCTTTCGGGCTACACCGCACGCGTCGCCGGTACGGAAATCGGCGTGACCGAACCTTCGGCAACCTTCTCGACCTGCTTCGGCGCGCCGTTCATGCCGCGCCACCCATCGATCTACGGCAACCTGCTCAAGGAGCGGATCGCCAAGGGCGGGGTCGATTGCTGGCTGGTCAACACCGGCTGGTCGGGCGGCAAGGCGACGATGCCCGGCATCAAGCGGATGCCGATCAAGGCAACCCGCGCCCTGCTCAACGCGGCGCTCGACGGCAGCCTGAAGGATGCCGAGTTCGCCAAGGATCCGAACTTCGGCTTCGAAGTCCCGATCGCGGTGGCGGGTGTCGACAGCAAGCTGCTCGATCCGCGCGGCGCCTGGGTCGATCCGGCCGAATATGACAAGACGGCGCAGACGCTTGTCGGTCAGTTCATCGAAAACTTCGCGCAATTCGAAGAGCATGTCGACGAAGGCGTCCGTCAGGCGGCGCCAAAGGCGGCCTGATCGCACTTTCATCGGTCCTTATGGACTATCGAGAGGGCGTCCCGGCTTCGGCCGGGGCGCCCTCTCTCTTTGGGGAGAATGCAATGAGTGAAGCACCGCGCCTGTTCGGGAGCGAGGAAGAGATACGCGAGATGGGACGGGGGCTGCTCGAACACAGCCTGCCTAAGGAATGCTGGACGCATGAGGCGCATCTGGCGGCCTGCCTGTGGATCGTGGCCGAGCGGCCCGAAATCGATCCCGACCGCGATATGCGCGCGATCATCAGCAGCTATAATGCGGCGGTCGGCGGGGTGAACGACGACCATGGCGGTTATCATGACACGATCACCGCCTGTTTCATCGCGGGGGTGCGGAACTGGCTGTTGCGAGCGCCCCAAGGATCGCTGACCGAACGGGTCAACGGCTTGCTCGGTGCGCCCGAGGGTCAGCGTGACTGGCCGCTCCGCTTCTTCACGCGCGACCGGCTGTTCTCGGTCGTCGCGCGCCGCCATTTCATAGCGCCCGATATCGCACCGCTGCCGTAACATGTGCACCGAAAATTAAACCGATGGTCTTAAGCCGGACGCTCAAATCAAAGTGAGCGGGTGCGATGTACGAAGCGAAACCACCGTCTGGACGCCGCAGTTGGGGCCTCGATAATCTGTTTGGCCGTGGGGAAGCGGATGGCGCGCCCGCGCCGGTGGCAGGAACTGCCGTATCGGCGGCTTTTGCGGGTGAGGCCGAATCGTCCGATTTCTTCGCTCGCATCGGCGGGTTTCTGCGGATCAATCGGCTCGATCCGACGCCGGTCAACTATGACGTCGCATATCGCTTTCTTGGCGGGCTCGATCCTGCACTGAGCGCGGCGGTCGAGACGGCGATCGCGCAGGATGGCATATTGCGGGCCGAGATCGCCGAGGAGATCGCGGCATCGACCACGAATCAGGTGTCTTCGGAACTGGTCGAGAAGCTGATCGATCAGGCGCACCAGAGCATGACCCTGGCGACGAACCTCGTCGGTCAGTCGCGCAGCGATGTCAAAGCTTATGGCAGCGCATTGGAAAAGGGCGCCGCCGCACTCGATGCCGGCCCAGAGCCGGCGGCGCGCGCGCTTGAGCTCATGGTAGATCTCACCCGGACGATGATCAGCAAGGCGCAAGAAGCCGAGCTCAAACTTGTCCAGATGGGCGAGCAGATGTCGAACCTCCAATGCGACCTCGCCGAAGCGCAGGCGACCGCCGAAAGCGATCCACTGACCGGACTTGCTAATCGCCGGGCGTTCCAGGCGCGGCTGGACAAGGCGATGCAGGATGCGGCAGCGGGCGATTATCCGCTGACCCTCGCGTTCTGCGACATCGATCATTTCAAGAAAATCAATGACGGCTTCGGCCACGATACCGGCGATCGCATCCTCAAAACCATCGCGGATGCCCTGAGCGAGGGGGCGGGCGACGATACCTTTGTCGGCCGGTTCGGTGGAGAGGAATTTCTGATCCTGTTCGACGGTATCATGGCGCGCCGTGCCGCAATGCGGGTCGATGAGATCCGCGAGGAGCTTTCGGGGCGTCATTTCGTATCCAAGACGACCGGCGAGGCGATGGGGAGGGTGACCTTCTCAGCAGGTGTTGCGCAGCTCGCCTCCGGCGAAGATGCGGGCGACGTTCTTCGCCGGGCCGACGAAGCGCTCTACGCGGCCAAGAATGGCGGACGAAATCGGGTGGTCATCCACGGCGAAGATTGAGGATCTAGCCCTCCTCGTCCGCAGAGGCTCAGGAGAATCAACTCCGGGCTGGCGGTTCGGCTTCGAGCACCATATACGGCCTCGAATCCTCCACCTCTTCGCCGGGATTCGCGCTCCATGGATATCAGCCTCGGTCTTACTTTCGACGACGTGCTTCTCAAGCCCGCCGAGTCGGATGTCCTGCCGAGTCAGACGGATACCGCGACGCAGGTGACCAAGGCGATCCGGCTCAATATCCCGGTTTTGTCGTCGGCGATGGATACCGTGACCGAAGCCGACATGGCGATCGTGATGGCGCAGCTCGGCGGGATAGGCGTGCTGCATCGCAATCTCACCGTCGACGAACAGGCCGCTGCCGTCCGCGCGGTCAAGCGCTTCGAGTCGGGCATGGTGGTCAATCCGATCACGATCCGGCCCGCACAGACGCTCGCTGATGCGCTGAGCCTGATGGCGATCAACCGGATTTCCGGCATTCCCGTCGTCGAAGCCGGTGGAAAGCTGGTCGGAATCATCACCAACCGCGACGTCCGCTTTGCGGAAAACCCGCGTCAGCCGGTGTCGGAGTTGATGACAAGCCAGAACCTCGCGGTCGTCAGCGCGGGCGTCAGCCAGGAAGAGGCGCGTCGTACCCTGCATCAGCGGCGGATCGAAAAGCTGCTGGTGGTCGACGAGGCCTATCGCTGCGTCGGCCTGATCACGGTCAAGGATATCGAAAAGGCGGTCAATTATCCGTCGGCAACCAAGGACGAGACCGGTCGCCTGCGCGTAGCCGCGGCGACGACGATCGGCGACAGGGGTTTCGAGCGGACCGAGGCGCTTATCGATGCCGAGTGCGATCTGATCGTGATCGATACGGCGCACGGCCATAACCTCGAAGTCTCACGCGCGGTCGAGCGGGTGAAGCGCCTGTCGAACAAGGTGCAGGTGATCGCCGGCAATGTCGCGACCGGCGAGGCGACCCGCGCGCTGATCGGCGCGGGGGCGGATGGCGTTAAGGTCGGCATCGGGCCGGGCTCGATCTGCACCACGCGGGTTGTCGCCGGCGTTGGTGTGCCGCAGCTGACCGCCGTGATGGAATCGGCAGAGGCTGCGGCCAAGTCGGGCATTCCGGTGATCGCCGATGGCGGCCTGCGCACGTCGGGCGATATTGCCAAGGCGCTGGCGGCCGGCGCGGGATCGGTGATGGTCGGATCGCTGCTCGCCGGAACCGAGGAAGCGCCGGGCGAGACGTTCCTCTATCAGGGCCGCTCGTACAAAAGCTATCGGGGGATGGGATCGGTCGGCGCGATGGGGCGCGGCTCGGCGGATCGCTATTTCCAGGGCGATATCAAGGATCAGATGAAGCTCGTGCCGGAAGGCATTGAGGGTCAGGTGCCTTACAAGGGCGCGGCACGCGACGTGATCCATCAGCTCGTCGGCGGCGTGAAGGCTGCGATGGGCTATACGGGTTCGCGCACGATCGAAGATTTACAGAAGCGGGCGCAGTTCATCCGCATCACCAACGCGGGTCTGCAGGAAAGCCATGTCCATGATGTTTCGATCACTCGAGAAGCGCCGAATTACCCAACGCGGTAAGGCCCCCAGCTCCAAGGCACGCCCATGACGCCGGGCGCACGCGCGCAGGCGGCGATCGAGCTGCTCGACGAGATCATCGTCGCGGCGCGCGATGGCGGAGCCGCCGCCGACACGTTGATCGCCCGCTATTTCAAGGCGCGACGCTACGCCGGGTCGAAAGACCGGCGCGCGGTGCGCGAGCTGGTCTACCGCGCCATTCGCCGATCGGGTGACCGGCCCAAGCACGGCCGCGCCGCGCTGATCGGGGTTGCGCGCGACGATGCCGATGTCGCCGCGCTGTTCGATGGCTCGCCGCATGCGCCGGCGCCGATCCAGAATGGCGAAAAGGCGGCGTCCGCAAGTGTCCTGCCGGGCTGGCTGCTGGCGAAGATCACCGAGAGCCTCGACGTGTCGGAACAGGCGGCGCTGCTCGGACGCGCGCCGCTCGACGTGCGCGTAAACAAGCGCAAGAGCGATCGGGATAGCGTGGCCGCGCTGTTGCCGGACGCGGTGCCGACTCGGCACGCGCCGAACGGCCTGCGCCTGCCCGAAGGCACTGCCATCGAGGCAACCGAGGCCTTTACGCAGGGGCTGATCGAAATTCAGGATGAGGGCAGCCAGCTGATCGTCCTCGCTGCCAAGGCGCGGCCGGGTATGATCATAGTCGATCTGTGCGCCGGTGCCGGGGGCAAGACGCTCGCGCTCGCCGATGAGATGGACGGCAGCGGGCAGCTGATCGCGACCGATACCGATCGTGGGCGGCTGTCGAGGTTGGCGCCGCGCGCCGCGCGCGCCGGGATCGAATCGATCGAAACGCGGTTGCTCGATCCTGAAAAGGAGATGCGGACGCTCGATGATCTCAAGGGGCTGTGCGACATCGTCCTGATCGACGCGCCATGCTCGGGAACGGGGACCTGGCGGCGCAATCCCGAGGCGCGCTGGCGGCTATCGAAAGAGCGGCTCAACCGGCTGACCGGACTGCAGTCGCGCTTGCTGGATATCGCAGCGTCGCTGGTGAAGCCGGGCGGGGCGCTGGTCTATGCGGTGTGTTCGATCCTCGACGATGAGGGGGCAGGGCAGGTGACGGAATTCCTCGCGCGCAATCCGAAGTTCAAGCCGGAGAAGGATTTGTTCACGGCGGGGCGCTATCGTGGGCCGGGCAAACTCCTCAGCCCTATGGCTGATGGGACCGATGGCTTTTTCGTCGCAAGGCTCAATGCTGCGTGATAGAAGACGATTCTGCCTCACTTGGGAGATGTTGATGCGTTTTTCGCCTGTTGCGGTCGCTCTGTCGCTGACCCTGTTGACAGTTTCCAGCGGCGTGATCGGTCAGAAGGCCGACGATCAGATCAACCCCAGGTCCGTCGCATTGCTGGCCGAAGGCCAGGCGGCGTTGCGCGCGGGCGATCTGGAAAAGGCGAATGACACGCTCGAGACCGCGCTGGCGATCGATCCGCGCAACCGTGCGGCCTTTGTCGCGCTGGGCCGGGTAGCGCAGGCGCAGCAACTGCCGGGTAAGGCGATCCGCATGTATTTCGAGGCACTCTCGCTCGAGCCCAATGATGTGAATGCCTTGTCGGCGCAGGGCGAAGCGATGGTTCAGAAGGGCGCCGTCGAACGCGCCCGGGCCAACCTCGCGCGCGTCAAGGCGCTGTGCAAAGCCGAGTGCGCGCCGGCGGTGCAGCTCGCCGCCGCTATCGCCAAGGGCCCGCCGCCTGCGGTGATCGCGGCGCAGGCCGCTACCGTTGTGCCGAAGGTCGAGGGAAAGAGCACCGCGGGGCAGTAAGCTGGCGATACCGTCGCCACGAAGGAGAGCGGGACGGCCGCGATATTAGCGAAGCCGTTCCCTCAGGCCTCGCTTTCACCGCCGTCAGCCAGATCATCGCCGATCGTGCCATCGTCCGGTGCGGCCACATCGCCGACGCCGTCACCCAGATCGACCTCGGCTTCGTCGTCGCTTTCTTCGATCCGCGCCGCGCTGACGACATGTTCGTTGTCGGCGACATGGAAGAGGCGGACGCCGGCCGAGTTGCGGCCGATCACGCGCGTGTCGCCGACGGTCATGCGGATGAGTTTCGCCTGATCGGTGACGAGAATCAGTTGCTCGCCATTATGGGCCGGGAAGCTGGCGACGACGGGGCCGTTGCGCGCGAGATTGTCGATATTGCCGATGCCCTGACCGCCTCGGCCGGTCCGGCGATATTCGAACGCGGATGAGCGCTTGCCGTAACCATTGGCGCAGACGGTGAGGATGAATTCTTCCGCCGCCTGGAATTCGGCCATACGCTCGGCGCTCAGCGTCGATTCGCTTTCGTTTTCCTTCCAAGGCGCGGCGCGCAGATAGGCGTCGCGCTCCTCGGTTGTGGCGTCGAAGCCCTTGAGGATCGACAGCGAGATGACCTCGTCGTCGCCCTTGAGCGTGATGCCGCGAACGCCGGTCGAGGTCCGGCTCTGGAATTCGCGCACGTCGGTCGCCGAGAAACGGATCGCCTTGCCGCCGCGCGTGGCGAGCAGCACGTCATCTGTTTCGGTCAGGAGCGCGACACCGATCAGGCGATCGGTTGCATCCTCTTCGAAGCGCATCGCGAATTTGCCGTTGGTCGGCACATTGGCGAAGGCGTCCATCGAGTTGCGGCGGATATTGCCGTGCGCCGTGACGAAGACCACATGGAGCGCGCTCCAGCTCAGCTCATCTTCCGGCAGCGGCAATACGGTCGTGATCTTCTCGCCCTCGGCGAGCGGGAGCAGGTTTACCATCGGCCGGCCACGCGCCTGCGGCGCGCCTTCGGGCAGGCGCCAGACCTTCTTGCGGTAGACTTTGCCGTGGTTCGAGAAGAACAGGACGGGCGTGTGGGTGGACGTCACGAACAATTCGGTGACAGCATCCTCGTCCTTGGTCGACATGCCCGAACGGCCCTTGCCGCCGCGCCGTTGCGCGCGGAACGCCTCGAGCGGGGTGCGCTTGATATAGCCGCCGAGCGTTACCGCTACGACCATGTCCTCACGCTCGATCAGGTCCTCGTCGTCGATGCTGTCGCCGGCGGGGGCGATCTCGCTCTTTCGCGGGGTCGCGAATTCAACGAGAATCGCGTCGAATTCCTCGACCATGACTTCGTAGAGGCGCGCGCGATTGCCGAGGATGTGTAGCAGCTCGGCGATCGAAGAAGCGAGCTTGGCCAGCTCCTCGCCGATTTCATCGCGGCCGAGCGCCGTCAGGCGATGCAGACGCAGATCGAGGATCGCGCGGACCTGGATCTCGGTGAGCTGATAGGTCGGCGAATCGCCAACCGATTCCACGGCCTCGACCAGCTTGATATAGGGTTCGATCTCACCGCGCGGCCACTCGCGCGCCATGAGCTTGCCACGTGCTTCGACCGGGCTCGCCGATCCGCGGATGATCTTTACGACCTCGTCGAGGTTGGTCACCGCGATCACGAGGCCGAGCAAAATGTGCGCGCGGTCGCGGGCCTTGGCGAGCTCGAATTTCGAGCGCCGGGTGATGACCTCTTCGCGGAACTTTACGAAGGCTTCGATGATGTCGCGCAGGGTCAGCACCTCGGGCCGTCCGCCGCGAATGGCGAGCATGTTGGCCGGGAAGCTCGTCTGGGCCTGCGTATGGCGCCAGAGCTGGTTAAGCACGACCTCGGGCGTGGCATCGCGCTTCAGCTCGATGACGATGCGCACGCCGAGGCGGCTCGATTCGTCACGGATGTCGCTGATGCCTTCGATCCGCTTGTCCTTGGCGGCTTCGGCAATGCCTTCGACCAGCCCGGACTTGCCGACCTGATAGGGGATTTCGGTGAGGACGATCGACCGGCGATCGTTGCGCCCTTCCTCGACCACATGGCGCGAGCGCATGATGATCGAGCCTTTGCCCGTATGATAGGCGCTGCGGGCGCCGCTCTTGCCCAGGATCAGCGCGCCGGTCGGGAAATCGGGGCCGGGGACGATTTCGTGCAACTCGTCGATACTGATCGCGCCGTTGAGGATATAGGCTTTGCAGGCAGCAATGACCTCACCGAGATTATGCGGCGGGATGTTGGTCGCCATGCCGACCGCGATGCCGCCCGCGCCGTTGACGAGCAGGTTGGGAAAGCGCGCCGGGAGAACCAGCGGCTCCTTCAGCGAGCCATCATAATTCGGGCCGAAATCGACGGTGTCCTTGTCGATATCCGCGAGCAGCGCCATTGCGGGCTTGCTGAGGCGAGCTTCGGTGTACCGCATCGATGCGGGCAGATCGGGATCCATCGATCCGAAATTTCCCTGACCATCGATCAGCATGACCCGCATCGCCCAATCCTGGGCCATGCGCGCAAGTGCCATATAGATCGAGCTGTCGCCGTGCGGATGGTAATTACCCATCACGTCGCCGACGATCTTGGCGCATTTGCGGTAAGGTCGGCCCGGCACGAAGCCGCCTTCCTGACAAGCGAAAAGGATACGGCGGTGGACAGGCTTGAGCCCATCGCGGACGTCTGGAAGCGCGCGCGCGACAATCACCGACATGGCGTAGTCGAGGTAGCTCGACTTCATCTCGTCGACGATCGAGATCGGAGAAATATCGCTATTTTCGATGGGCGGCGGTGTGGTTGCCAAAGTTCGGTCGTCCGTATCGTTGAAGCTTTTTCATACCCCCGGCCGGGGGATCGACAAGCTCCTAACGGAGGACAGCAGGCAAGGCTAGGGTTATGGTCGCTATGCGCGCGAAGCCACCCGCGCGCATATGCGGATCGAGCCGAACTTAACCGAAGTTAAAGTAGGCAAGCACGATGATGAAGGCGATAATGACGAGGCCCAGGCCCCAGCCGAGAATATAGCGCGTCATATGCGGGGTGGCCCCGCCGCGTGCTTCCTCGGTCGTCAAATGGACGCCGTTGCCTTTGTCCTGGTCGGTTGGATGGGCCTGGCTCATGGCGAAACTCCCTCGAATGACATGGCACTAACGGGCCGCGACAACGGATTGTTCCGGTTACAGGGTGCGCACGAACCGCCAAGTCGCGTCGTCGGAGCCATCGGCGGTGAATCGATAGCCGTCACTGTCGAAGGCTTTGAGGCTTTCCGGTTCCGTAAAATGATGTTCGCTCATCCACCGCGCCATCATCCCGCGCGCGCGTTTGGCGCCGAAGCTGTTGAAGCGCAGGCCATTGGGACCATCCTCGCGGAAATCGATCGACAGGATGCGTACGCCCTTGGGCGGGGCCTGTTCGACGACGTGCCAATATTCCTTGCTGGCGAGATTGATGATGGTGTTCGATCCGTCGGCAAGGAGGTCCGCCGCCAGAGCATCCGAAACCTTGTTTCCCCACATCCTGTACAATGTCTTCGTGCGGCCGGGCGCCCAGCGGGTGCCCATTTCGAGCCGATAGGGGCGGATCAGATCGAGCGGACGCAGCAGGCCGTATAGCCCCGACAGGATGCGAACATGATCCTGGGCGAAGCGGATCGCCGGCTCATCCAGTGTTTTCGCTTCGAAGCCGATATAGACGTCGCCGGCAAAGGCGTAGAGGGCCGGGCGCTCGGGTTGATCGGCGAATCCGGCATAGCGATCGACATTCAGCTTCGCCAGCTTGTCCGAAATCCCCATCAGCTTCTGCAATTTTTTGGCGCTGAGTTTGGCGGCAGCCTCCGCCGTTGATAAAGCTTCGTCGGCAAAGCGCGGAACGGTGGGTGTATAAGCGGGTAGCGGACTTTGATAGTCCAGCGATTTGGCGGGAGAGAGCAGGGCAATCATGGCCAACGCCTAAACAAGGCGCTGCGGATGGTCAAAGGCGTATCGGTGGTTCAATCGCTGTCCCGGTTCAATCATCATTCAGCGAAGCGTGGCTAGGCCGCGACGAGTTAAGCCGGATCGTTTCGCCGCCGCTTGTGCGGTGCGCGGGGAGCGATTACCCCTCCGGCGGGTTATATGAATGATCGACCGCACGCCGGTCGCCCTGAGGAGGCTTTAGGCATGAAGTTCACGTCTCGTTTCGCGCTGGCAGCGGCGCTTGGTTTCAGCGTTGCGATGACGGGCGTTGCCGCGCCCGCTTACGCCGCAAAGAAAAAGGACGAGAAGCCGGCCGCACCGCCGATCAAACTCAGCGATGCCGTGCGCAAGGAACTGCTTCCGGCGCAGGAGGCCCTCGGCAAGAATGACTTCGCTACCGCGCAGGCCAAGCTCGATGCGGCCAAGGCGATCGCGACAACGCCCGACGAAAAATACATGGTCGCCACGCTGACGCTCAATCTCGGTATCCTGACCAAGGATGAAGCGAAGAAGTGCAACGCCATCGATGATATGGTCGCAACGGGTAAGATCAACCCTGCCGAGCAGCCCAAATTCCTCGGCGCTGCTGGCCATTGTGCCTATGAAGCGAAAAATTTGCCTAAAGCCGAGCAGGCCTATCTTGCGGCTGTCGCAGCCGGAAGCACCGATCAGGACGTAATGGCCCGCCTGGCCGATACGCAATCCCGCAACGGCAAGCCCGCCGATGCTCTCGCTACGCTGCAGACAGCGATCGGACAGATGACGAAAGCGGGCACCGCTGTGCCGACGGAGTGGTACGCACGGGGTGCGGACATTGCCTCGCGCGGCAAGTTGACGCCGCAATTCGTGGCTATCACGACGCAGTGGCTTGCGGCATATCCGACCGCGCAAAACTGGCATGACTCGCTGTTCATCTATCGCCAGCTCGGCAATTTGCAGGGCGATGTCGACCTTGATCTGATGCGCCTGAGCCGTGCCGTCGGCGCTTTGCCGCTGGCAGGACAGGCGACCTATATCGATTATGCGCTTGCCGTTTATCTCAAATATCCGGCCGAGGCCGTCGCGGTGCTCAACGAAGGCATCAAGGCTGGCAAGCTCAGCAAGGCGACCAGCAAGAACACGGCCGAAATCCTTGCGCTTTCAGAACCTAAATTGCCCGCGGACAAGGCGTCGCTTCCGGCATCGGTGACGGCAGCCAATGGCGCGAAGGCTACGTTCAAATCGGTCGAGAGCACGGGCGACGTGTTTTACGGCTATGCGGACTTCGCCAAGGCGGCCGAGATGTACAAGCTCGCGCTGACCAAGCCGGGCGCTGACCTTGCCATGGGCAATGTCCGCCTCGGCGCCGCGCTGGCGCAGTCTGGCGACAAGGAGGGCGCGCGCGCGGCGTTCAATGCGGTTACGACCGGGCCATATGCGGTGCTCGCGGGCTATTGGAAGGCGTATCTCGACCATCCAGCCGCCGGCTGACGATCCGGGGCCGGCCTTCATGATGAAGGCCGGCATCCCGAAGCTTATATGTCAGGCCGATTTTAAAGGCCGTCGACCGGGATACCGGGTATGTCCTTCGACGTCCGGATCGTCAGCGAGGTCTTGACGCTGGCGACGTTCGGCGCAGTCGTCAGCTTTGATGTCAGAAATTGCTGAAATGCCTGCAGATCATGCGCAACGATCTTCAGGATGAAGTCGATCTCGCCGTTGAGCATATGGCATTCGCGTATCTCGGGCAGATCGGCGACATGGGATTCGAACAGCTTGAGATCGTCCTCGGCCTGACTGCGGAGCGACACCAGCGCAAACACCGTGATCCCGTATCCGAGCGCCGTCGAGTTGAGCTTGGCGTGATAGCTTTCGATAACGCCGGCTTCTTCCAGCGCCCGCACCCGCCGTAGGCATGGCGGCGCGGTGAGGCCCGCTTTCTTCGCGAGATCGACATTGGTCATGCGACCATCGTCCTGCAGTTCGTGAAGGATCACGCGATCGATGTGATCCAAGGGCGCGTGTGCCATGGTCGAACCTTTCATGAGAGTTGCCGAACATAGAATAAAATTTCGCGACTGTGCAATAAAAAGCGAGTCCGGCAGTGCTGTACTGATCGGCGAACGGTGGATTCCTGCCGCAGTAAAGCCCGGCGCGTGGCAGCGGTCGGCCGAAATCGTTAATGGCTCTTTGCGCATCGGGCGATGCGAACTAGTATCGGCTGGCGGGGCCGTATCGGGGAAGGCGCGGAACCGCCCGAGGGGAGTATCGCGTTTTGCGTTTCGACGACATGCTGGCCACATTGCTCGCACAACCGGCGCCCACCGCCGGGGCTCGCGCTTTGCTGTGGCGGCAAGTCGTCGATGTGCTGGCGCAAGGCCGCGGGCATCGCATCGATGATCCGCTGGTCGATGCGCCCCGCGCGATGGATGCCTATAATTTTCTGCGATCGGTCCGGCCCGAAATCCCTCTCGATATGCGCCTCGCGGCGGGACGCGGGCTGGCCGGCCGGCGCGTGCCCCCCGATCTCGTTTTGTTGTTCGCGGAAGATATGCCGCACATCGCTGCGCCGATGCTGGGCCATGTCATCCTCGGGACCGCGCAGTGGCTGGCTCTGTTGCCGCGTCTTACCCCAACGGCACGCAACATTCTGCGCAACCGCCGTGATCTGAGCCCGGAGATAGTAGAGGCTCTCGCCGAATATGGCAGCAGCGACCTGTTGATCAGCGGGCCCGAGCCGCAATTCTCTCCGTTGATTTCTCCGGCTTCGGAGATATCCGCGATTGCGGCGATCGCCAACGAAGTTGCCATCGAGCCAGAGACGCATGAATTCCCTCCGCTTGTGGCTGACAGCATCGGCGAGGCGCAAATTCGAGAGCTGCTGTCGCGCATAGAGAGTTTTCGCAGCCGTCAGACGGAGGAAATGCCGGCGGCGGATTCGCCGCCGCCCGATCCTGTTGCCGATGTCGAGCCGACGGACCGTGTGACCGACTTTCGCTTCGAAACGGGCGTCGACGGCATCATCTGCTGGGTGCAAGGCGTGCCGCGAGGGCCGCTGATCGGCGAAACGATCGCGGTTGCCGCGCATCAGACCGATCATGGCGTCGATGGTCATGCCGCCGGCGCCTATCGTAGCCGTACTCCATTTCGCGATGCCCGTCTTACGATTGCGGGGCAGGGCCCGGCATCTGGCGAATGGCGGATCTCGGCCGTCCCGTTTTTCGATCAGAAGGATGGACGCTTCAGCGGGTATCGCGGCACGGCGCGGCGACCGCGGGCGGATGAGACTGCAAAAATGCTTACGCCCGAGGCGCCGCGCCCGGAGCCGACGACGATCAGGAACGATTCGCTCCGCCATCTGGCCCATGAGCTGCGAACGCCGCTGAACGCGATCATCGGCTTTTCGGAAATGATCGACGGGCAGATGCGCGGGCCGGCCGCGGCAAGCTACCGTGCGCGCGCAAAGGATATCCTGGAACAGAGCAGGAAGTTGCTGAGTGCCGTAGAGGATCTCGATCTGGTCGCCACCGCCCGCAGCAACGCGCTCGACGGCTTTACCGAAGGCGTCGATGCCGGCGCGATCCTGACCCGTCTCCACGCCGATTTCGAGCTCGTCGCAAAAGAACGCGCCAGCGCCATTGTATTTCGCATCGATCCCAGCCTGCCGCCGGTCGCTGTCGACGAAGCGACGGCGGAGCGAATCCTGTCACGGTTGCTGGCGGCGACCATCGCCATGACGAGCGAAGGCGAGCGCATCAACGTCGATCTCCAGCGCGATCCCCGGCGGCCGGCGCGGCTGCTGCTGACGATCGCACGGCCGAACGCACTGCTGGGCCGCGACGAGAAGATGCTCCTAGATCCGGGCTATAACCCGGACGGGCATTGGCCCGACGCGCCGGTACTCGGCCTGGGGTTCGCGCTCAGGCTGGTGCGCAATCTTGCCGTCGCCAGCGGCGGGATGCTGGAGATCGATCCGACGCAATTCTATCTGAACCTGCCACTGATCGCCGCTGCGCCATCGGTTGGACAGGGTAGCTGGTCGGGCATCGATCGGCCGTAATCCTGCTTGCCAGCCGCGTGCTGCGTCCGCTATCGCGGCGCCCGCTGGTTGGGGCCTGTAGCTCAATTGGTTAGAGCTGACCGCTCATAACGGTTAGGTTGCGGGTTCAAGTCCTGCCGGGCCCACCAGCATCTTGCCGTGCGGCTGGAACTTTCGACGCGCTCCGGTATTGGATTTCCATGTGGATGGAAGATCGGCTAGCCTCCGGGGCAGAGGGGCATGGCATGGGCGATCCGGCTTTTCTCGATCAGTTCCGGCGCGTCAGGGGCGACAGCGAAGCGCTGGCCCGTCACCTTTCGGACGAGGATCAGTTGCTCCAGTCGATGCCCGACGCCAGCCCGGTGAAATGGCATCTGGCGCATGGCAGCTGGTTCTTCGAGACTTTCATCCTCGCCGCCGATCCCGATTATCAGCCGTTCGACCCGGCCTTCACCTATTTGTTCAACAGCTATTACGACACGGTTGGAGATCGACATCCACGGCCGCAACGCGGGATGCTGAGCCGGCCATCGGCGGTCGAGGTGCGAAACTATAGATCGCATGTGGACGACACGCTCATTCGCCGTCTGCGCGAGGGCCGCGTGGCTGCGCTCGACATCCTGGAGCTTGGCCTTCAGCACGAGCAGCAGCATCAGGAACTGATGCTGATGGACATCAAGCACGCATTCTCGCTCAACATGTTGCGACCCGCCTTTTCCCCGTCGCCGACCAGCGCCGTAGCCCCGGACATCGCGCTCTCATGGTCGCGGTTCGATGGCGGACTGGTCGAGATCGGCCATGACGGTGAAGGCTTCGCCTTCGATAATGAGGGCCCGCGACACAAAGTATGGATCGAACCATTTTCGATAGCGAACCGGCTCGTCTCGGCCGGGGAATGGATCGAGTTCATCGAGGACGGCGGATATCGTACGGCGGGCCTGTGGCTTTCCGACGGCTGGGCAGCGGTGCAGCGCGAGGGCTGGCTGGCGCCGCTCTATTGGGAATATGAAGAAGGCCGCTGGACGACCTTCACACTGCACGGAAATCGCGCAGTCGTGTCGTCGGAGCCGGTCGTTCATATCAGCTATTATGAGGCCGATGCTTTCGCCCGCTGGGCCGGCAAGCGGCTCCCCACCGAAACCGAATGGGAAATTGCGGCCGTGGTTTACGGTGACGATCGGACCGCCATCGATTTTCATCCCGCCGCTGCGCGCGGAACGGACGAAATCGAGCAACTGTTCGGCGCCGCTTGGCAATGGACCGCAAGTTCCTATGTTGGCTATCCGGGCTTCCGCCCGGCGGTTGGCGCCGTGGGCGAATATAACGGAAAGTTCATGTCGGGGCAGATGGTCCTGCGCGGTGGAGCTTGTATTACCCCACCGGGCCATGGGCGATCCACATACCGGAATTTCTTTCCCCCCGCAGCGCGTTGGGCTTTTAGTGGCATGAGGTTGGCGTGTGATGCTTGATTGTGCAGATTTTGAAGCGCGTGCGCCCGGCGATATCGCGGCCTTTCACGATCATGAGCCACCGCCGGCCGACTTCCACGCTGCGGTGATCGACGGCCTTAGTCGGTCCGCCAAGGCGATACCCTGCCGTTTTTTGTACGATGACCGCGGATCGGCGCTGTTCGACCGCATTTGCGAGCTCCCCGAATATTATCCGACGCGCACGGAAATGGGGATATTACGCGACCACGCCGCTGAGATCGCTGCCGCCATCGGGCCCGACGCGCAGCTCATCGAACTGGGCAGCGGATCGTGCGACAAGGTCGGCCTGCTGATCGATGCGCTCGAAAACCCGTGGGGTTATGCGCCGATCGACATTTCGCACGATCATCTGCTGGCCGGCGCCCGCCGCGTGCAGGCGCGATATCCGCGGCTGTGGGTCGAGGCGGTCTGCGCCGATTATGCGATGCAGTTCGATCTCCCGCCAAACGCCGGTGGGGGGAAGCGTGTGGCCTTCTACCCTGGTTCGACGATCGGCAATTTGCCGCCGGAGGACGCCCTGCGCTTTTTGTCGATGTGGACCGAGCGGCTGCGCACGGGATCGCTGATGATCGTCGGGGTCGACCTTCGCAAGAGCAAGCTGATCCTCGAGGCAGCCTATGACGATGCGCAGGGCGTGACGGCGCAGTTCAGCCTCAATCTTCTCGCACGTGCCAACCGCGAACTCGGAATGAATTTCGACCTTCGCCAGTTCGAGCATCGCGCCGTTTATGACGCCGATCGCGGCAGGGTGAGGATAGATCTGGTAAGTCTGTGCATGCAGGAGGTGCGCCTCGATCGACAGATATTCTCTTTCGCCGCAGGCGAGGCGCTCCATGTCGAGGATAGCTGGAAATATTCGATCGGTGATTTTCAGGCGCTGGCGCGTGGCGCTGGTTTCCGGCCACTCGAGGTCTGGACCGATGCGAGAAACCTGTTCAGCGTCCATCTGCTTGCGGTGGGCTGAGCTAGCCAAGTCCGGTGCCTCTGCGCTAGATGCGCGCCTATGGCGGGGCCTTCCTTCGATCTCGAACTGGACCACCCGATGCCGCTGGCCGGCGTCGATGAGGCGGGGCGTGGGCCGCTGGCGGGGCCGGTAGTTGCGGCGGCGGTCATCCTCGATCGCAGCTGCGTGCCAGCCGGCATCAACGATTCGAAAAAGCTGAACGCGGCGGTGCGCGCGCGCATTTGCCAGGAAATCCGGGCGTGTGCGATTGTCGGGGTGGGGATCGCCACGGTCGAGGAAATCGACGAGATCAATATCCTCTGGGCATCGATGCTGGCGATGGAGCGCGCGGTTGCGGCGCTGTCGATAGTGCCGGCTATGATCCTGGTCGATGGCAATCGGTGCCCGCGCTGGACTTTGCGGTCACGACCGGTGATCGGTGGCGATGCGCTTTGCCTCTCGATCGCGGCCGCATCTATCATCGCCAAGGAAGCGCGCGATGCGATGATGGCGGATTATGACGCGCATCACCCCGGCTATGGCTGGGCACAAAACAAGGGCTATGGCACGCCTGCACACCTCGACGCGCTGACGCGGCTAGGGCCTACGTCGCTCCACCGGAAGAGTTTCGCGCCCATCGCGCAATATTCGCTGCTTGCCGCGGTTCAGACGCCGTCGCCGTTGGCATAAGCGGCGCAGCCCCGGCGGAAATCCCAGCTTTCATCGGGGCAATCGATCGATGAGCTTATCCCGCGAATAGCGGCCCAGCGAAAGCCGAGTGCGCGCTCCGAGCAGTCTACGCATCCGATGTCGGATGTCTCGGCTGTCGGCGTGATCCTGATTGCGGGCGTCGATGGATCGCCATAGCGATTCAGCTGCAAGCCATGGACCGTGGTTGCGCCTCCCATCATCCCGCCCACCACGGCGATCAGGGCACATGCCAAAAACGGGTGGTGGCGAAAGGAGAGGTTGCGAGACATGCGAGCTCTCCTTCACGACGTTCCGATCGCTGCATAACGGATAATGCGAAACCCCGTTCCGGGGCCGCAGAACGAAATTCGAAAAGAGTGAGTCTTCGACGCCACACCACAAGCTGTTGAGCCCCGGCGAGTGGGCGGGACTCTATATGAAGTAGCGGACTCCTTTCGTTCCCGTCGTTCGACTCCTGTCGCAGCAAAGCGCCTCAAGTGATTGAGCTTGACCGCAGAGTCCCGATGACTCACCCTTTCGGCTATTCCGAAGGGGGATTATGTTCATGGGTGTTCTGGAGAAGATTCAGGGCGCGAGCGCGCGGGCGGCATCACGGGCCAAGCAGGCCGAACCGCGCCTGCCGCTCAACGAGATCATCAAGGGCGATTGCATCGCGGTGATGGCGGCACTGCCGGATAAGTGCGTCGACATGATCTTCGCCGATCCGCCCTATAATCTGCAGCTCGGTGGCGATCTTCACCGGCCCGACGGAAGCCAGGTCGATGCGGTCGACGACGAGTGGGACAAATTCGATTCGCTCGCGGTCTATGATCGCTTCACCCGCGCATGGCTCAAGGAAGCGCACCGTATCCTGAAGGACGACGGCACGATCTGGGTGATCGGCAGCTATCACAACATCTTCCGGGTGGGTACGGCGCTGCAGGATCAGGGCTTCTGGATTCTCAACGATATCATCTGGCGCAAGGCCAATCCGATGCCCAATTTCAAGGGCACGCGCTTCACCAATGCGCATGAGACGATGATCTGGTGTTCGAAGGCCGAGAAGGCGAAATACACCTTCAACTATCGCACGATGAAGGCGCTCAACGACGATATTCAGATGCGATCGGACTGGTCGCTGCCAATTTGTTCGGGTGGTGAGCGCCTGAAGGACGATGATGGCCGCAAGGCGCATCCGACCCAGAAGCCCGAATCCTTGCTGTATCGCGTGATGCTCGCCTGCACCGAGCCCGGCGATCTCGTGCTCGATCCCTTTTTCGGCACCGGCACGACGGGTGCCGTGGCGCGTCGCCTGCACCGTCGCTGGATCGGCATCGAACGCGAGGACGCCTATATCAAGGTCGCGTCCGAGCGGATCGAGGCGACCTTGCCGCTCGACGAAAGCGCGATGCTCTCGATCCCGGAGAAGAAGGCAGTCCCGCGGGTCGCCTTCGGCCTGCTTGTCGAAAGCGGGCTGATCCCGCCCGGCACAATGCTGACCGACGCGAAACGTCGCTGGCGCGCGTGGGTGCGGGCGGATGGCGTGCTGGGCAGCGAATGCGGTGCCAGTGGCTCGATCCACGGTCTTGGCGCCAAGCTGCAGGACGCGCCATCGTGCAATGGCTGGAGCTTCTGGCATGTCGAAATCGAAAGCGGGCTGGAGCCGATCGACGCCGTCCGGCAGCGCCATCTGACGCAAATGGGCGACTGATAAAGGGGTACGGCTTGCGTCACAAAGCCTGTTTCCTTCCTCGCAACGCCGCTTTATCCCCGCAAATGGCGTGAGGGGTGTTTCGCATGATGAGATTCAAAGCCGGGCTCGCGATCGCGCTTGCGATAGCCGCTGCGCCATCGTCCGCAGCCTGGCTGGAAGCCCGCACCGACCATTTCATCGTCTATTCCGAAGGCAGCGAAGCTTCAGTGCGGTCTTACGCCGCAAAGCTCGAACGCTTCGATCAGGGCATGCGCAGGATCCACGCGCTGCCCGACAGTGAGTTGGATCGCGCCAATCCGTTAATCGTGTTCGCCCTGTCGGACAGCGCCGCTATTCACCGTCTGTATTGCGGAGCCTTTTCTCAGGTGAAGGAACGCGCGGGATGCCGCGAAATCGCGGGCTTCTATGCCGGACATGTCGAAGGATCGGTGGCCTTTACATCGCGCGACAATAACGGGGGCGGGAAGTTCGACTTGTCGGCGCTGACGACGCTGCTGCACGAATATAGCCACCATATGATGAGCGCCAACTACGCCGGCGTGTATCCCGCCTGGTATGTCGAGGGATTCGCAGAGTTTAACTCGACCGCGAGCCTCGATAAACCCGAGGGGGTGGGCATCGGGCTGCCCGCCACGCATCGCGCATATGGCCTGTTTCTGGGCTCGAAACTGCCGATCGAAAAGCTGCTCGCCAGCAACATTTCGAGCCTCAAAGGCGAAGAGCGCGAGTCGCTTTATGGCCGGGGCTGGTTACTGACCCACATGCTCACCTTCGAGAAGGCTCGGTCTGGGCAACTCGATGCCTACATCGCGGCAATGAACCGCGGGGTGCCCAGTCTGGAGGCGGCGCGCGCGGCCTTTGGCGATCTGGCGAAGCTGAACAAGGAGATGGACGCCTATGTTCGCCGCAAATCGATGTCCTACGTGATGGTCAGCGTTTCGACGGTGCCCGACAGCTTGGTCAAGATAAGGCGCCTCACCTCGGGAGAAAGTGCGATGATGCCCATTCGTATCCAGTCGGACAGGGGCGTTGACGGAACGACGGCGGGGCCGGTCGCGCTCGAGGCGCGGCGCCTGGCACAACCTTTTGCCGACGATCCCGGAGCGCAACTCGCGCTAACCGAGGCAGAGTTCGACGCGGGCAATCTCGATCTCGCGGAGGCAGCAGCGGATCGGGTGCTTGCCAAGAAGCCCGATGATTATGGCGCCCTGCTGTACAAGGGGCAGATCGAAATGCGCCGCGCGTGGACCGCCAATGCGCGCGACGATGCGACATGGAAGAAGGTCCGCAGCTGGTTCGTCCGCGCCAATCGCCAGCAGAACAACGCGGCCGAAGCGCTCTGGCTGTTCTACATCAGTTATCGCAGCCAGGCGATCAAACCGACCACAAATGCCGTGGCCGGGCTCGAGCGCGCCTTTCAGCTGGTGCCGCAGGACGATGGCGTTCGTTTCACACTCGCCGGGCAATATTTGTCCGACGGGAGGTTGGTGGAAGCGCGTAAGGCGCTGGTGCCGCTGGCATATGACCCGCACGCCGCGCCAGACAATCGCGCGCTCAAGCTCATCGAACTGATCGACAAGGGAGACCGCACCAAGATCGACGCGCTGTTGAGCGGCAAGGCGGACGACGACAGAGGTGCGACCGACTGATTGCCGCATTGCAACCTGCTACGTGCCCGGCGATGGTCGCGTGATGAGCAGAACAGCGAGCATCTATCTTCGCCCGGCGGGTTTCGTCGATGCGCCCTTTGCCTATGACCGGCAGGTCGCCAGGCTTGCCGGTGGCTCGCTCTGGTTCTCCGCCTGCGAGGCGATAGTCAGTATGGGGGCTTCCCGCACCTCGACGGTGCTCGTCCCTGTCGTCGAGCTCGACGCCTTTATCGGGCGCCTGCCTGAGACGCTCGCCACACAGGCGCGCGGCATCTGGTCTCGCCTAATCGCCCCGCGATCGCCGATGACGCTCGGCGATCGCACCTTGCGCTTGGATCAGCCATTGCTGCTGGGCATCCTTAACATGACCCCAGACAGTTTTTCGGGCGACGGCCGTAGTGCCGATGTCGATGCGGCGCTCGATCAGGCATTTGCGATGGGCAAGGCGGGCGCGTCGATCATCGATGTCGGCGGGGAATCGACCCGACCCGGCGCGGCCACCGTTTGGGAAGGCGATGAGATAGCGCGGATCGAGCCGATCGTCCGGCGGCTGGCGGCGGGCGGTGCGCTGGTTTCAGTGGATACGCGCAAGGCGGCGGTGATGGCGGCGGCGCTCGATGCGGGTGCGCATATCGTCAATGATGTCTCGGCGTTGACCTACGACCCGCTCTCGCTTGAGGTGCTGGCGGCCCGAGACTGCCCGGTCGTCTTGATGCACCATCAGGGCGATCCCGCGACGATGCAGGCCGATCCGCGCTACGACGACGTTCTGCTGGATGTCTACGACTGGCTGGAGGCGCGTATCGAAAGTGCTACGGCGGCAGGCATCGCTCGCGCGCGAATCATCCTCGATCCGGGCATCGGCTTCGGCAAGACGCTGCGTCACAATTTGCAGTTGTTGAATGGTCTCGCGCTGTTTCATGGCCTGGGCTGCCCGCTTTTGCTCGGCGCGAGCCGCAAGCGGATCATCGGCGCATTGTCGAACGAAGCGCCGGTCGATCAGCGGCTAGGCGGTTCTGTCGCGCTGGCGCTGCATGGCGCGCAGATGGGCGCGCAGCTCCTGCGCGTGCATGATGTCGCCGAGACGATGCAGGCGATCCGCGTCTGGCGGGGCCTGCGCGATGAGGCGCTGACGCCGATATTCTAGGCGGCGCTGGCGTCGATCCCGAGTTCGCCAAGCTTGCGGTAAAGGGTTGAGCGGCCGATCTGCAGCCGGCGCGCGACTTCGGTCATCCGGCCGCGATAATGGCCAATCGCCAGCCGGATCATGTCCGCTTCGATTTCCTCCATCGGCCGGATATGGCCATCGGGGCCGAACAAGGGCAGGGCGCGTTCCACGGCCATCGGCGACTTTGCCGATATGGTGATCGCATCATTGGCGGCGTTCGGCATGGCCTTGGCGATCTGCGGGAAATCGGCAACGCCGAGTCTGTCGCGCTCGCAGAAGATCGCGGCGCGAAACAATACGTTCTGCAGCTGCCGCACATTGCCCGGCCATGCGAACTGGCGCAGCAATTCGATGGCCTGGTCTTCGATAAGGAGCTTCGGAAGATCGAGCTTCGGCGCGATGCGATCGAGCAGATGATGAACCAGCGCCGGGATATCTTCGCCGCGTTCGCGCAGCGGTGGCAGTGACACGGGAACGACCGCGAGCCTGTAGAACAGATCCTCGCGAAAGCGACCGCGGGCGACATCTTCCGATAATCGCCGATTCGTCGCGGCGATGACACGCACCGAAACCTGACGGGTGGATTGTGCGCCGATCGGCCTGATCTCGCCCGATTGCAGGACGCGGAGCAGCTTCACCTGTGCCTCGGCGGGAAGGTCGCCGATTTCGTCGAGAAAGATCGTGCCTCCGTCGGCTGCGGCGAAATGGCCGATGCGGCGTTCGAACGCGCCGGTGAAGGCGCCCTTTTCGTGTCCGAATAGCTCGGATTCGACAAGGTTGGCGGGAATGGCGCCGCAATTGACGGTGACGAGGGGCTTGTTCGCGCGGCCGGAGGCGCGGTGGATCGCCTGGGCGAGCACTTCCTTGCCGACGCCGCTTTCGCCTTCGATCAGGATCGAGGCAGTGGTGGCTGCGGCGCGCAGCGCGCTATCGACGGCACGGCGAAAGGCGGGAGCGGTCCCAACGACTTCCGCGAAGTCGAGCGCCTCCGCCCACTTCTCCGCCATCGGGCGAAGCTCGCCGGCATGGCTGGGGACGACGAGGGTGGCATTGTCGAGCGCGGCGAGCACGCGATCGCCGGCGATCGGCTTGACCACCACATCGCAGGCGCCGGCGCGCATGGCGCGGACTGCCAGCTCGGTGAGATCCTGCGCGGTGACGACGACGATCGGCAATGAAGGGCAATGGGCCCGTAGCGTGGCAATCGCATCGGTTGAATCGATGTCGGGCGACCATAGATCGATCAGGGCAGCGTCGAACGCGACATCACTCGATCGGAATACGCCGATCGCGGCCTGTACGTCCGGCGCGCGGACGACCCGCCAGCTCGCCCGAGCTGCAAGCGCGGCGATCAGGCCGGCTTGCGCAGGCTCGTCATCGATCAGCAGGAGCCCCCGAGGGCAGTCGCGCGGCATGTAGCGTTCCTTCCAGTCCCGGAATGGAGCTACCACGGCTAAGTTAACTAAAAGAAAAGCTTCGCGCGGAGCATATTATTTGGCGGCCTTTTGTCCTTGAGGCTTTACCGCCGGGTAGCTAGAAGGGCGCCGGAAAAAATAGCTGAACCGGGGAAAAGCATGTCCGATGATAATGGCGCGCCGATGGACTATAAGGCCCATAACGCAACCTATGCTGGCGTTATCACGCTGCTCAAGGTCGGTACGATCGCGAGCTCGCTGATTGGCCTTCTGGTGATCTTCCTCATCGCGCCCAAGGGCTGATCCGTTGAAGATCGCAGTGTTGAAAGAGGCGGCCGCCGGTGAAAACCGTGTGTCCGCCACCCCCGAAACCGTGAAGAAATTCATCGCGCTCGGTGCGGAAATGGCTGTCGAGGCGGGCGCGGGCGCCGGGGCGTCGATCGCCGATGCCGATTATCAGGCCGCCGGCGCGACGGTGGCGGATCGCACGGCGACGCTTGCCGGCGCCGATATTGTGTTCGGGGTTCAGGGGCCCGATCCGGACGCTCTGACCGGCGCCAAGCCGAATGCCTGGGTCGTGGCCGGGCTCAATCCTTTTGGAGATCGCGCGCGGGTCGATGGCTATGCGGCTAAGGGCTATGAGGCGCTGGCGATGGAGTTCATGCCGCGCATCACGCGCGCGCAGTCTATGGACATCCTCTCATCGCAGTCGAATCTCGCCGGCTACAAGTCGGTCGTGCTGGCAGCGGGCGAATATGGCCGCGCCTTCCCGATGATGATGACCGCCGCAGGCACCGTTTCCGCCGCAAAGGCGTTCGTGATGGGCGTCGGCGTTGCCGGGCTGCAGGCGATCGCGACCGCGCGCCGCATGGGCGCACAGGTTTCCGCGACCGACGTTCGCTCGGCCACCAAGGAGCAGATCCAGTCGCTTGGCGCCAAGCCGATCTTCGTCGAGAGCGTCAAGGGTATCGAGGGCGAAGGCTCCGGGGGCTATGCCACCGAGATGTCCGAGGAATATCAGAAGGCGCAGGCCGAACTGGTTTCCAGCCACATCGCCAAGCAGGACATAGTGATCACGACGGCGTTGATCCCGGGCCGCGCTGCGCCCCGCCTTATTTCCGATGCGCAGATCGCGACGATGCGGCCCGGCTCGGTGATCGTCGATCTCGCCGCCGAAAGCGGTGGCAATGTCGAGGGCGCCGTTTCCGGGCAGACTGTCGTCAAGCATGGCGTCAAGATCATCGGCGCCAGCAATATGGCGGGCACGCTCGCTGCGGACGCGTCGGCGCTCTATTCGCGCAACCTGTTCAACTTCCTCAGTGCCTTCTGGGACAAGGAAAGCAACAAGCCGGTGCTCGATGAAGAGATTGGCGACGCGGTTCGTCTCACCAAGGACGGCAAGGTCGTCAACGCGCGGCTTCTGGGCTGATCGCAGGGAATAGGGGAAACCAGATGGATTTCATTTCGATCCTGTCGATCTTCGTGATGGCATGCTTCGTGGGCTATTATGTGGTCTGGTCGGTCACGCCGGCGCTGCACACGCCGCTGATGGCGGTGACCAACGCGATCTCGTCGGTGATCATCGTCGGCGCACTCGTCGCCAGCGCTGCCGCCGGTAGCGCAACCGCCAAATATCTTGGACTGGCCGCGGTCGTTCTTGCGAGCGTGAACATCTTCGGTGGCTTTGCCGTCACCGCGCGGATGCTCGCGATGTACAAGAAAAAAGAACGCAAGAACTAAGCGCGGGCTGGGGGAAAACAGATGCATGAAGTAGCCGCCATACCCGCCTGGGTCAGTCTCGCTTATCTGATCTCGGGAGTGTTGTTCATCCTCGCGCTCCGTGGCCTGTCGAGCCCGGCCAGCTCCCGCAAGGGCAATCGCTACGGCATGCTCGGCATGGGTATCGCCGTCGCGACCACTCTGGTCACGCATCAGGTCGCATCGCTGCCCGAGATCGCTATTGCCATTGCGATCGGTGGTGCGATCGGTTTCATCACGGCACGCAAGATCGCGATGACCGATATGCCGCAGCTCGTCGCCGCCTTCCACTCGCTGGTCGGCATGGCTGCGGTGCTCGTTGCCGCCGCCGCCTATCTCAATCCCGAAGCGTTCGGCATTCTCGATCTTTCGACACGCGAGATTCTGCAGGTGAGCCGCATCGAAATGGGGCTGGGTATCGCGATCGGCGCGATCACCTTCTCGGGATCGGTGATCGCCTTCCTCAAGCTCAACGGCAATATGTCGGGTTCGCCGATCATGCTGCCGGGGCGCCATGTCATCAATCTCGGTACGCTTGCCGCCATCTTGGGCCTGATTGCCTGGTTCTATGTCCTGCCCGCGCCAAGCACGGTGCCGTGGCTGTTCTGGACCGTCACGGTGCTGGCGTTCGTCATCGGCTTCTTGCTCATCATCCCGATCGGCGGCGCGGACATGCCGGTCGTCGTGTCGATGCTCAACAGCTATTCGGGCTGGGCAGCGGCGGCGATGGGCTTCACCCTGCACAATACGGCGATGATCATCACCGGTGCGCTGGTCGGCTCGTCGGGCGCGATCCTCAGCTATATCATGTGCAAGGCGATGAACCGCAGCTTCATCAGCGTCATCGCGGGCGGCTTCGGCGCTGAGGCCGCGGTAACGGGTGGTGAAGCCAAGGAGCAGAAACCCTGGAAGCGTGGTTCGGCAGAAGACGCAGCGTTCCTGATGGGGCAGGCCGAACAGGTCATCATCGTTCCCGGTTACGGCATGGCCGTCAGCCAGGCACAGCATGTCCTTCGCGAAATGGGCGATCTGCTGAAGGCCGAGGGCGTTCGCGTGAAATATGCGATCCACCCGGTCGCAGGCCGTATGCCCGGGCATATGAACGTGCTGCTCGCCGAGGCCAATGTATCCTATGACGAGGTGTTCGAGCTCGAGGATATCAATTCTGAGTTCTCGCAGACCGACGTGGCCTTTGTGATCGGCGCCAACGACGTCACCAACCCGGCGGCGAAGACCGACAAGACCTCGCCGATCTACGGCATGCCGATCCTCGACGTCGAGAAGGCGAAGACCGTGCTGTTCCTGAAGCGCTCGATGGGCGGCGTCGGCTATGCCGGCGTCGACAACTCGGTATTCTACATGGACAACACCATGATGCTGCTCGGCGATGCCAAGAAGATGGTCGAAGAGATCGTCAAGGCGATGAATCACTAAAGACGCACCCATCGTATCGAGAGCGGCGTCGCGATCCCCGATCGCGGCGCCGTTTTCTTTCTGAGACAAGCATTTTCCTCGCAATGATATATTGTATCTTCGAAGCGCCGATGGCATATGCCGTCGCGAAGGAAGACCCTGTTGAGCCGTTTTAAACCCGCACGTGACCTGTTCGACCGCCTGGCCATCGGCCTGTCGGCGCTATGTCTCGTCCATTGTGCGGCAAGCGTGTTCTTCGTCGCGGTTCTCGCGACGGCGGGTGGCGCGTTGCTGCATCCCGCGATTCACGAAATCGGCCTTGGCCTGGCGATCATTCTGGCGGGGGTTGGTCTTGGGCGGGGCTTTCTCGCGCATCGGAAGCCGCTGCCAATCCTGCTTGGCGGCACTGGCATCGTGTTGATGGCCGTAGCGCTGACGGTACCGCATGGACCGATCGAAGCTGCTTATACGATGCTGGGTGTCGGCTGCGTCGCAATCGCGCATATGCTCAACCGTCGCGCGCACGCTTATTGATCGCGCGGGCCATCGCGCCTAAATCAAGGCATGGCCACCGCGCATGATCACACTTTACACGAAGGTTCGTCGCTGGCGGACGCGGCGCAGCGCGCGTTCGAGCATGCCGGCGAGCAATGGACCCCGATGCGGGCTGAGATTTTTGCGGCGCTGAGCGCTGCCGAAAAGCCGGCGTCGGCCTATGATCTTGCCGAAGCGGTATCGAAAACGACCGGACGCAGGGTCGCGGCCAACAGCGTTTATCGTATTCTCGACGTTTTCGTGGCCGCCAATCTGGCGCGGCGGGTGGAAAGTGCCAACGCCTATATCGTCAACGCGCACCCCGAGTGCGAGCATGATTGTATTTTCCTGATCTGCGATGTCTGTGGCCGCGTCAGTCATGTCGATGACGACAGGCTTTCCGGCTCGGTACGGATATCTGCGGAAAAGGCGGGCTTTTCCCGCATCCGTCCTGTGATCGAGGTTCGCGGGTGCTGCGCGGCCTGCGCAGAAGGCGACGCGGCCTAAACCTCTGCATTGCGAACCATGAGGCTAAAGGCTAGCCGCTTGGTTCATATGGGGCTAAGGCGTTGTCATGAGTGACCGTCCCGATACCCCGCTTCTCGACAAGGTAAATACGCCGGTCGACCTCCGCAGACTGAAGGCGAGCGATCTTCGCCAGTTGTCGGATGAATTGCGTAGCGAAATGGTGTCTGCGGTTTCCGTGACCGGCGGCCATCTTGGGGCAGGGCTCGGCGTCGTGGAGCTTACCGTGGCGCTCCATTATGTGTTCAACACCCCCGAGGATGTACTGATCTGGGATGTCGGGCATCAGGCCTACCCCCACAAGATCTTGACTGGCCGCCGCGATCGCATCCGCACCTTGCGGCAGCCGCAGGGGCTGTCGGGCTTCACCAAGCGCAGTGAAAGCGAATATGATCCGTTCGGCGCGGCACACAGCTCGACGTCGATTTCGGCGGCGCTAGGCTTCGCCGTGGCCAACAAGCTGTCGGACCAGCCGGGCCGGGCGATCGCGGTGATCGGCGACGGGGCGATGTCCGCGGGCATGGCCTATGAGGCGATGAACAACGCCGAGCAGGCGGGCAATCGTCTGATCGTGATCCTCAACGATAACGACATGTCGATTGCGCCGCCGGTGGGGGCGCTCTCCGCCTATCTCGCCAAGGTCGTGTCGTCGCGACCGTTCCTGTCGATGCGTGGCTTTGCCAGGCGCGTGGCGCGCAAGTTCCCGAAATCTGTCCACGACGCTGCCAAGCGCGCCGAGGAATATGCGCGCGGGATGGCGACCGGGGGCACCTTGTTCGAGGAACTGGGCTTCTATTATGTCGGCCCGGTCGACGGCCATAATCTCGATCATCTGCTGCCGATCCTCGAAAATGTCCGCGACAGCGATCATGGGCCGATCCTCGTCCATGTCGTGACGCAGAAGGGCAAGGGCTATGGCCCGGCCGAAGCGGCGGCCGACAAATATCATGGCGTCCAGAAGTTCGATGTCGTCTCTGGAGAGCAGGCCAAGGCCCCACCGGGACCGCCGAGCTATACCGGCGTCTTCGCCAACGCGCTCCTCAACGAAGCGAAGCGGGACTCGAAGATTTGCGCGATCACCGCAGCGATGCCATCGGGTACCGGTCTCGACAAATTCCAGGCGGCGTTCCCCGATCGCACCTTCGACGTGGGCATCGCCGAGCAGCATGCGGTAACCTTCGCCGCCGGGCTCGCGGCGCAGGGCTATCGCCCGTTCTGCGCAATCTATTCGACGTTCCTGCAGCGCGCTTATGATCAGGTCGTCCACGACGTCGCGATCCAGAATCTGCCGGTCCGGTTCGCGATCGATCGCGCGGGGCTGGTCGGTGCCGACGGATCGACCCATGCCGGCAGCTTTGACATCACCTTTCTGGCGACCCTACCGAACATGGTGGTGATGGCGGCGGCCGATGAGGCGGAACTGACGCATATGGTCCATACAGCGGCACTGTATGACAGCGGGCCGATCGCGCTGCGCTATCCACGCGGCAACGGTATCGGCATCGAGATTCCGTCGGTTCCCCGGAAGCTGGAGATCGGCAAGGGCCGGATAGTTCGCGAGGGCAAGAAGGTCGCCATCCTGTCGCTCGGGACGCGGCTCGAGGAAGCGTTGCGCGCGGCTGACCAGCTGGAGACGCTCGGTCTGTCCACGACGGTCGCCGATCTGCGCTTTGCCAAACCGCTGGACGAGGCGCTGATCCGCGAATTGCTGACCACCCATGAAGTGGCGGTGACGGTGGAGGAGGGTGCGGTCGGCGGGCTCGGCGCGCATGTCCTGACGCTCGCGTCCGATCTGGGACTGATCGACAATGGTCTGAAGCTGCGGACCCTTCGCATGCCGGACATGTTCCAGGAGCATGACAAGCCCGAGAAGCAATATGCCGATGCCGGACTCGATGCCGAGTCGATCGTCGGTACGGTGCTCGCAACGCTCCACAAGAACAGCGCGGGGGTTAGCGCGAGCGCGTGACCCGCTTGCCGAGTGTATCGGCCGCTCGCGAATCCCGTAGCCAGGCCGTTCGTGTCGAGCGAAGTCGGGGCATGTTCGCTCGTGCCGACGTCCCTCGACTTCGCTCGGGACGAACGGACGGGTGACGATATTGCCGAGACTTCCGACGTTCGCCGGGGGATTGGCTTAGGCGCTTACTCGTCCGGTAGAATGAAAACGCCGTCGGCGGGCGCCTCGGCCAGTTTTTCGATGCGGCCGCGCGATACCGAGACGAGGATCTGCTTGTTGGCGAATTCGATGACGGCGATGCGGCCTGTCGCGCCCATCGGGATCGCGTCGATGACCTTGATCGCCCGTTCCCTGTTGCCGATCGCCATTCCGGGCTGAAATCTCCTCAGCAACCAGAGCGATCCGTAAGCCAATCCCCCGACCAGTGGGACCAGGATGAGCAGCTTCAACAGATATTCAAGCATCATTGGCGGCGTTCTATCCCCGACAGCCGCGCATCGGTGGCGACCACATCGACCACCCTTATCCCGAACTTTCCACCGACTGTCACTACCTCTCCTTTGGCGACGAGCGTGCCGTTGACGAGGATGTCGAGCAGTTCATTGGCCTGGCGGTCGAGCTCGACCACGCTGCCGGCGTTGAGATCCATCAAATCCGCGAGCCGCATCGACGTGCTGCCGACCTCGACCGAGAGACGCAGCGGGATATCTGCCAGCATCCGGTAGTTCGCGCGGCTCGAAAGCTCGCCGCCGACCGAGGGAACATCGGACATATCGCTCATTTCAGGAAACCCTTGTTCATAGTGTCCAGCATCAGGGCAGCGCGCCCCTCCTGCTCGCCGATCGTGCCTTCGCCGAAGTGACGATTGCCGACGAGAAGCGGGACGGTCTGCGAAAGTGTGATCGGAATGACGTCGCCGACCTTGAGCGCGAGCAGATCGGCGACGCTCATTTCAGGGCGGGCGAGGACGCTACGCACCGGCAGCGAAACATTCTCCAGCGCGGAGCCGAGCCGCTTCGTCCAGGCGCTGTTGTCTTCGTCATTGCTCGAATAGACGCGCGACGCGATGCTATCCTCGATCGGCTGCAGCAGGCTGAGCGGATAGAGGATTTCGATTCGGGTCGAGCGCGACATGCCGGGCTTGATGGTGAAGGTCTGCACCACGACCGCTTCGTCACCGCGAACGAGGCTGGCGAAGGCCGGGTTGGTTTCGTGCGAGATGCGCGTGAATTCGAGCGGGTGGAACTCGCCCCAGGTCTTGGTCAGTACCTCGACCACCGATGTGACGAGACGGTTGAGCAGGCGTTCCTCGGAGGGCGTGAATTCGCTGGTCTTGGTCGACAGGCCATTGCCGGTGCCGCCGTAAAAGGCATCGACCATGTTGGTGATGAACGCCGGATCGATGGCGATCATCATATTACCCTTGATCGGCCGGGCGCGGAACAGCGTCAGGCTGAAATAATCGGGCTGGTTGCGCTGCCATTCATCGAATCGGCGGGTTTCGAGCGGCGCCGTATCGACCTTCGACTTGGCCTGCGCCATCGGCTCGATCACGTCGCGAAGGCGGCGTGCCATGCGGTCGTTCATCCGCTCGAGATAGGATAGATTGGCGGTGGGGCGATCCTTGCGGCTGCCGAGCGCGAACGGCGTGACGTCGATCGTCGCCGAATCGATCGGAGCAAAGGCAGCGGGCTCATCGCTGAGCGAGATATCGCTCAGTTCGTCCATCAAGGCGGCGACTTCGTCGCCCGAAAGAGCAGCACTTGCACGAGTCATATGATCAACGATTGCCCTAGCTTCGCCCGCCGGACATTGCCGACAGCCAAGCTATAGGCGAGTCTGGTTAACGAAGTGTCGCGCTGCAGTTTACCGGCTCTAAAGATTCGGATGGATCAGCCGTTCACGCGCCTGCGCAGCGCCACCGGCGTGCTGACCCTCTTGGCGAAGCGCACGACGTCTTCGAGCACAGGCGCGCGATAGCGGAAAGGGCGGGCCAGCGCGGTAGCGATGCCGACATGGCCAAGCTCCGGATAGATTTTGAGTTCGATATCGGCGCCCAACAGCTTCAGTTTATGGTTCAGGTTGATCGAATTTTTCGGCCAGACGGTGTCGTCTTTCGCGCCGTGGAGCAGGAGCATGGGCGGCGCGCTGGCATCGGCGAAATGAATCGGCTGCGTCTCGTCGAGCTGTGGCCATTGCCCGAACGTCCGCGCCGCAATGGCGCCATCGAGCGGCAGGAAATCATAAGGCCCGGCCAGACCGGCGAAGCCGCGGATCGCCGCGCGATCCTTGCCCAGCCATTTCGGATCGACCGCCAGCATCGCCGCGTTATAGGCGCCCGCCGAATGGCCGACGAGGACGATATGATCGGGATCGCCGCCGTAACGCACCGCATTGGCGCGCACCCATTTCACGGCGGCGGCGCAATCGTACAGGAAACCGGGGAAGCGGACTTCGGGAAAGAGGCGGTAATCGGGAACGAAGGTAACGAAGCCCGCCGCCGCCAGCGCCCGCCCGGCAAAGCCATAGCCCTCGCGCGTGCCGTTCGCCCATGAGCCGCCATAGATGAAGACGATGACCGGCTTGGGCGCGCCCGCGCTGTCTCGCGGCGCATAGATATCGAGCTTGCCGCGCGGCCCCTCGCCATAGGGGATGTCCGCCGCGATCTTCACGCTCGTCGGATCCTGCGGGACCAGAAGATCGAAGGCGCGCAGCGGCACGAAGAAGAAGGCGGCGAGGCCGCAAAGGATAAGCAGCGCGAGCCCGGCAAGGGCGAACTTCGTCATCATCCGGTCGTCAATCCACGTCCATGTTCACGATATTGCTTAGAATGAAGCGATCCGGCGCGATATGCGTTCGATCACTTTCCCCCAACAACAAGGAGCATATATGATCGTTCGCAACGGATCGGCCCAATATTCAGGCCTGGGCAAGGATGGCAAAGGCCATGTCTCGACCCAGTCGGGCGTGCTCGACAACCAGCCTTATGGTTTCAACACGCGCTTCGAAGACGGCAAAGGCACCAACCCCGAGGAGCTGATCGCAGCGGCGCATGCATCCTGCTTCACGATGGCGCTGAGCTTCGCGCTGGCGGGCGCGGGCTATAGCGATGGCGAACTCAACACGACCGCGAAGATAAGCCTCGACAAGGATGGTGACGGCTTCACGATCACCAAATCTGCGCTAACGTTAGAAGCCAGGGTGCCGGGGATCAGCGAAGAAGAGTTCGCGAAGATCGCCGATGGCGCTAAGGCGGGGTGCCCTGTCTCGAAGTTGCTCAAGGCGGAGGTGACGTTGGAGCGCAAGCTGCTCCAATAAGGGCGGGCAGGGCCGCTCGCCGCTGGCGGGCGGCTCCTCGGTTCGCGATATTCTGGAAGCAAAATCGGCCTGTTTTAGCCGAAAAATTGCCGATTTTGCCGCATTTTTCTTAATTCTGATACAAAACATATGCATGTAAGATATTGTTAAATATACATATCTTGTAAATATTTAACAATAAACGTGATCAGCAGATGCCTTCCGCTTGTGCGCGGCTGAACTGTAGCTTTTTATACGCCATTTTGAGCAACCGGAAAACGCATTTCGCAAGCCGTCCTGATGCAACATAAAGCGCGCGAGATGCTGATCGCCCGGCGCACCCAATTGCTCAACGGCCTGCGCGGGCATCAGGCCGAGATTCGGGGTGATCGCGGTGCAGGGCACCGGCAACATGCGCGCGGTGGGCGCGCTGATCCATGAAGGGCCATCCGGCTTTCCCCTCTTTGCTTCGCCGCCGTCCGGCTCCAGTGTCGGGGCAACGCCAATTACAAACAATGAAAAGGTGGCTGCTGGCGGTGGCATTCGACGGTCGTCCACACTAGGACGGCGCCGGGAATCAGGAGATTGATCGAATGTCGCAGCCGCTGAAGGTCGCGCTGGCAGGTTTGGGTACGGTCGGTGCGGGTGTCGTCAAGCTTCTCGACGTCAATCGCGCGCTGATCGAGCGCAGGGCCGGTCGACCGATCGAGATCGTCGCAGTGTCCGCGCGTGATCGGTCGCGTGATCGCGGTGTCGATGTCGCGCGCTTCGCCTGGGTCGACGATGCGACCGAGCTCGCCGGTGCCGAGAATGTCGATGTCGTGGTGGAGCTGGTCGGTGGCGCCGACGGCCCCGCGCTGACGCTCGCACGCGATACGCTGAAGGCGGGCAAGGCGTTCGTTACCGCGAACAAGGCGATGATCGCGCATCACGGCCTCGAACTGGCGGAGCTGGCCGAGCAGCGCAGCGTCGCGCTAAAATATGAAGCGGCGGTCGCGGGCGGCATTCCGGTAATCAAGGGGCTGCGCGAGGGCGCAGCGGCGAATGAGATCGCCGAGGTGTTCGGCATCCTCAACGGCACCTGCAACTACATCCTCACCGAAATGGAGGAGAAGGGCAGCGGCTTCGACGACGTCCTCGCCGAAGCGCAGCGGCTCGGTTACGCCGAGTCCGATCCGAGTTTCGACATCGATGGCATCGATGCGGCACACAAGCTGTCGATCCTCGCGAGCCTTGCGTTCGGGACGGCCGTCGATTTCGGCGCGGTTGCGATCACCGGCATCCGCCATGTCATCGCCGCCGACATCGCCGAGGCGGCGGCGCTTGGCTATCGCGTGCGTCTGGTGGGGCAGGGCGAGGCGAACAGCCGTGGCCTGTTTCAGCGCGTGCATCCCTGCCTCGTGCCGCTCAGCCATCCGCTCGCGCATGTATCGGGATCGCTCAATGCCGTCGTTGCGCACGGCAATTTCGTCGGGCGGCTGTTCTTCTCTGGCCGTGGCGCAGGCGAGGGGCCGACGGCATCGGCGGTGGTTGCCGACCTGATCGATATCGCGCGCGGCGAAACAGGGCCGGCATTCGCCATGCCCGTGTCCGCGCTCGCCAAGCCCGCGACGGCGGCCGCGGGCGAGCGGCGAGGCCGATCCTATCTGCGCTTCACGGTGGCCGACCGGCCCGGTGTGCTCGCCGAGATCACTGCGGCGATGCGCGATGCCGGGGTGTCGATCGAGAGCCTGATCCAGCGCGGCGTGGCGAGCGACGGCAATGTCCTGATCGCGATCGTGACGCATGTCTGCCCGGAACGCGCAGTGGCCGATGCTCTCGATCGCCTCGACGGATCGCAGAGCCTGGCGGGCAAGCCGATGCTGATGCACATACTCGACGATTGAGCTTCGTTGTTTCGATAATGAACAAGCGCGCGACACAGCGCGGGGATGAGGGATAGAGGATGGCGAAGGCAGGCAACGCGCTCGATCGGGTTCTGGTGCTGGAAATGGTGCGCGTGACCGAGGCTGCGGCGATTGCCGCGTCGAGGCTGGTCGGTCGCGGCGACGAGAAAGCGGCGGACAATGCCGCGATCGCAGCGATGCGTGCGGCCTTCGATGAGCTTGAGTTCGACGGCACCGTCGTCATCGGCGAAGGCGAACGCGGCGAAGCGCCCCTCCTCTACATTGGCGAGAAGGTCGGCTGCGCCGGCGGCGGCGGGCCGAGGGTGGATATCGCGCTGGATCCGCTCGAGGGCACGACGATCACCGCCAAGGCGGGCTCGAACGCGCTGGCGGTACTTGCCATCTCCGCAGAGGGCGGGCTGCTCAATGTGCCCGACGTCTATATGGAAAAGCTCGCGATCGGCCCCGGTTACGAACCCGGCCTCGTCGGCCTCGATCGGACGCCCACCGCGAATGTAAATGCGCTGGCCGCTGCCAAGGGCGTGCGGCCCGACGAGATCATTGCCTGCGTCCTCGATCGGCCGCGTCACGAAAAGTTGATTGCGGAGCTACGCGCGATCGGCTGCGGCATCATGCTGATCCCCGATGGAGACGTCGCCGGGGTGATCGCGGTGACCAACCCCGACACCGCGATCGATATCTACCTGGGATCGGGCGGCGCGCCGGAAGGCGTACTGGCGGCAGCGGCGCTGAAATGCGTCGGCGGTCAGTTTCAGGGCCGGCTGCTGTTCCGCAACGACGATGAAAAGGCGCGCGCTCGCAAATGGGGTGTGACCGATTTCGACCGGATTTATAGCCTCGACGATCTGGTGAAGGGCGATACCATCTTCGCCGCAACCGGCGTGACCGACGGTTCGCTGCTACAGGGCGTGAAGCGCCGGGCGGGCCAGTGCATGACGACCGAGAGTGTCGTGATGCGTGCGTCGAGCGGGACGGTGCGCTGGGTGAAGGGCGAGCATTACAAGGCGTAGGGCTTTGGCCCTCAGGCCGGCCTGAGGGCCATGAACCGTTGCAGTTCGGGCTCCATATCGCGGCTGGTAAGCCAGTAGAACAGGGCCGGCAGTACATTTAGCGGGGCCCGACGCGAGCCTGCGTAGCGGGCACGCCGTTTGATCTTGGAGAGAGCGAACTGTGCTTAACTTACAAGAGGCCGTGCGAACGCATACCAAAGTGTCCAGCAAAGATATTGGTGCGGCGCTCCGTAATTCCGTAATTTATTTCTCAACGGCTTCTCGTCCAATGCTGCATCATAGTGCTGGCGTCACGCCGGGAGCCATCGGTCAGCGACCGCGATAGCTGTCTTCGCCACTCAGGGCAGGACTTCCCTTGGATTGGCGCAGGGCCTATCTGCCCGGGATGCGATCACCGGTTCTGAACATCACCCGCTCGGTAATGGGGCAGCCCTGGCATTGGCGGGGGGGGGCGGTCGATGGCCGCGACGATGGTTTCGAGCCCGACGATCTGGTGACTCAACTCCTGCTCGCGCGCGGCTGTCCGCGCGATGCGGTCGAGATTCATCGCAGCCCAACGATCCGCGGCTTCATGCCCGACCCCTCGATGTTCCGCGACATGGATGTAGCGGCCGAGCGGCTTGCCGATGCCGTGATGACGAACGAGGCGGTCACGATCTTCGGCGATTATGATGTCGATGGTGCGACCTCGGCGGCGCTGCTGATCCGGCTGCTGCGCGATCTGGGCGGGGCGCCAGGCGTCTATATCCCCGATCGGCTGATGGAGGGCTATGGCCCGTCGGGCGAAGCGCTGGTGCGGATTGGTGAGGGCGGGACGAAGCTGATCGTCACGGTCGATTGCGGGGCGCAGGCGTTCGACGCGCTGGCGCTGGCACAGGATGCGGGGATCGACGTCATCGTCGTCGATCACCACAAATGCGCGGCCCAGCTGCCGCGCGCCTTCGCGGTGGTGAACCCCAACCGGCTCGATGAGGGCGAGGGCGCCGCGCATGGCCATCTCGCGGCGGTCGGCGTTGCCTTTCTGCTTGGGGCGTCTTTGCTGCGTGTGCTGCGCGCGCGGGGCTGGTTCGCGAGCCGTGCCGAGCCCAATCTGATCAACCTGCTCGATATCGTGGCGCTCGGAACGGTTGCCGATGTCGCGTCGCTGCGCGGGCTCAACCGGGCCTTTGTCGCGCAGGGGATCAAGGTGATGGCCGCGCGGCGCAATGTCGGTCTGGCGGCGCTGATCGTGGCCTCGCGGCTCGAACGTGCGCCGACCTGTGCCGATCTGGGTTTCGCGCTGGGGCCGCGGATCAATGCGGGCGGGCGTGTGGGCAAGTCCGACCTCGGTGTGCGTCTGCTGACTACCGAAGACCCCGAGGAGGCGCGCGAGATTGCTATGGAGCTCGACCGGCTTAACGAACAGCGCCGGATGATCGAACGCGACGTGCAGGACGCGGCCGAGATCGCGTCGCAGACGCAGGGCAATCGCGCGGTCGCGATCATGGCGGGCGGGGGCTGGCACCCCGGCGTCATCGGTATCGTCGCGGGGAGGCTGAAGGAGAAGCTCGGTAAGCCGGCGATCGTGATCGCGCTCGACGCCGATGGCGTGGGCAAGGGATCGGGGCGATCGATTTCGGGCGTCGATCTGGGCGCGGCGATATTGGCGGCAAAGGATATGGGGCTGCTGATCGCGGGCGGCGGCCATGCGATGGCGGCGGGGATCACGGTCGCGCCCGGCGGGGTCGATGCGCTGGCGGAGTTCCTCGATGCGCGGCTGGCGGCCCATGTTGCGGTGGCGCGCGACGATCGGGCGCTGTTGCTCGATGCGGTGGTGGCGCCGGGCGGCGTTACGCCGTCGCTGGTCGAGGCGCTTGAGCAGGGTGGGCCCTACGGCGCCGGCTGGCCTGCGCCGCGTATCGCAGCGGGTGCGGTCAGGATCATCAAGGCGGATGTGGTGGGGCAGGGGCATGTCCGCGCGATCGTCGCCGGGCGCGATGGCAAATCGATCAAGGGCATCGCCTTTCGTGCGGCAGACAGCCCGCTGGGGCAGGCCCTGCTGGGCGCTGGCCCAGGCAGAACGCTGTGGATCGCCGGCCGCCCCAAGATCGATGACTGGGGCAATCGGCCGGCCGCCGAAATCCATATCGAGGATGCTGCCTGGGCTGATTGATGCCAAGCCGGGGACCGATTGACGACAAATTGCCTTCGATGCCTTGACCCGTCCGCCCCTCTGCCCTAATCGCCCGCCTCAGCCATTACTGGCCCCATCGTCTAGCGGTCTAGGACGTCGCCCTTTCACGGCGAAAACACGGGTTCGAGTCCCGTTGGGGTCACCAAAATCCTCTCCCAGAGGGTTCCAGAAAGTGCCATAACTGGCTGATTTCTGCGGTTTTTTGTGGTATAGGTATCCATACGGAGTGGTCTCGGACCACCGGATACCAGCACGTTGATGGTATATCCGATGGTAGCGCGGCCCTCCTCTAAGCGGAGATACCATCATGGCGCTTACCTTTGCTGCCATCAAGAACGCCAAGGGCCGGGCAAAGCCCTACAAACTCACTGATAGCGATGGCTTGTTCCTTACGTGACGCCCAGCGGCGGGCGCTACTGGCGGATGAACCACCGCCACCTCGGCAAACAGAAGACGCTGGCCTTCGGCGTCTACCCCGACACTGGCCTTGCCGACGCTCGCGAACAGCGCGACGCCGCCCGCAAGGTGCTGGCGAAGGGCGACGAACCGGCAGAGAAGATCAAGCTGGACAAGTTGGCCGCGACCGTCGCCGCCGCCAACAGCTTCAAGGCCGTTGCCGACGAATGGCTGGTGAAGGTCGAGCGCGAAGGCCGCTCCGCCGTCACGATGACGAAGCTGCGCTGGCTGCTCGACTTCATCAATGCATCGATCGGCAAGCGCCCGATCACCGCCATCACTGCGCAGGAAGTCTTGACGATGCTCCGCAAGATGGAGGGCAAAGGCAAGTACGAGGCGGCCAAGCGGCTGCGCAGCACATGCAGCCAGATATTCCGCTATGCCATCGCCACGGCGCGGGCGGAGCGCGACGTGGCGGCGGACCTGCGCGGCGCACTGATCGCGCCCCAGCCGGTCCACCGGGCTGCGATCACCAGCGCCGACAATGCAGGCGGACTGCTGCGGGCGATCGAGGCGTTCGAGGGCTTCGCCAACACCAAGGCGGCACTGCAATTGCTCCCGCACGTGTTCGTCCGCCCCGGCGAGCTACGCCACGCCGAATGGGCCGACTTCGATCTGGACAAGGCACTGTGGACGATCCCTCCGCATAAGACCAAGATGCGGCGGGCGCATACCATCCCCCTTTCCCGGCAAGCTCTGGCGATCCTCGCCACGATCGAGCACGACACCGACTATAGTCGCTACCTGTTCCCGTCGCTCCGATCGGTTGAACGGCCCATGTCGGAAAACACCATCAACGCCGCCTTGCGGCGTATGGGCTTCGCGCAGGACGAGATGACCGGCCATGGCTTCCGGGCGATGGCGGCGACGTTGCTCAACGAGATGGGCTGTGGCATCCCGACGCGATCGAGCGTCAGCTTGCCCATTGCGACAACAACGCGGTGCGCCGTGCTTACACGCGGGGCGAATATTGGGATGAGCGGGTGCGGATGATGCAGCGCTGGTCCGACCATCTCGATTTCCTTCGCGACGGGCAGAAGGTCGTCACCGGCAAATTCGGTAAGGCGAAGAAGCAAGCGGCCTGACGATCAGCGAGCCATCGTTCGCGCGCCGGTCCCTGACGCTTGGGGCAATGCCGGTTGCGGCAGGAGTTGTAGGCGACCCGGTTATGCGCACAGGCATCGCACGCCTCGACATGGCCGCCGAGCGCTGCGGTCCGGCACAGTTCGATCGCCGACATGACGCGGCGTTCCACGCGGCCGATATGACCGTCATGGGCTTGGCGCCAGGCATGACCATGGCGGCGAAAGATATCCGCCACCTCCAGATCGGAACGCACAGCTCCGGCTCAGGCCGGTGGTACTACCTCCAGCGTCAGACGGTCGAAGGGACTCTGCGTCTTCGCGATCGTGCTTGTTGCCACATGGGTGTAGCGCGCCGTCGTCGAGAGATTGTTGTGCCCCAGTAGCACCTGAATGATCCGGATATCCGTTCCGCTCTCGAGCAGGTGGGTCGCAAAACTGTGCCGCAGCGTATGCACGCTCACCCGCTTGACCAAGCCGGCCGCCTTGGTCGCGGAGCGGCAGACCGCGTGAAGGACCTGCACGTCGATGGGCTTGTCACCTCGTCCGGGAAACAGCCACTCTTCGGGTCGCGCCAGTCGCCAGTAGGTCCGCAATATCCCGAGCAGTTGCGGCGACAGCATGATCGAGCCGTCCTTGGCCCCCTTGCCGTGGTGGACCTGGATCACCATCCGATCGCTGTCGATATCCGCCACCTTAAGGCTCACAGCTTCCGAAGCACGCAATCCAGCGGCATAGGCCGTCGTCAGCGCGGTGCGCGCCTTCAGCGATGGTACCGCCTCCAGAAAACGCACAACCTCGTCGGCGCTCAGGATCGCCGGCAGCTTACGCGGCGTGCGAGCATAGACAATCCGCTCCGGGATCTCCGCCCGATCCAGCGTCACGCCGTAGAAGAAGCGCAGCGCGCAGACCGTCTGGTTCAATGCTGGCCAGGAAATGCCCTGCGAAACCAGATACACCTGGAATGCGCGGACATCCTCCAGCCCCAGCCGGTCCGGCGATCGGCCGAAATAGCGACTGAACTTCGTTACCGCGTGCAGATAGGAACGTTGGGTCGCCGGTGACAGATTGCGCAGCCTCATATCGTCGATCATACGACGGCGCAGCGGGCTTACCGCTGCCGTGGCAGCAGCCATGGGATGGTCTCCTGATCAGGGGTTGGTCTCAGCAACCAAACCTTCCCATCAGGAGCCCATTCCGGCCAATACTCGCTAATCTCCCGCGTCAGCGGGTTCGTTCAATCCCTCGCGATTCAC